>Ga0172366_10000605_pt1 | contig 26430 bp, 42 predicted proteins | sample LakKivSesite69cm_FD_114533 | JGI IMG/M metagenome (GOLD analysis project Ga0172366, IMG submission 114533) | Sediment microbial communities from Lake Kivu, Rwanda - Sediment site 69cm | ecosystem: Environmental > Aquatic > Freshwater > Lake > Sediment | place: Rwanda: Western Province, Lake...
GTGTCGGCTATCTCTTCGGAAATCGCAGGGTGCTGTACTGGCGCATTAAGTGGATCGAGATGGAGCACGACCTGGCCCGTGCGCAAGGACGCAAACCCCGCAACATTTCGGATATTGAGAACGTGACAAATCAAACTTCGAGCGAAGCGAGATAGTTTGCATTTGCTGGTTGGGCGTCCGCGTCCCTTCCGGCAGACAACAACACGCGGAAAGGAGATGAGAAATGCAGGCCAAAGGAGGAAACGTGGTAGGCGGGACGTGTGAAGCGAGGATTCCTCAGATCGCCGGGCAGATTCAGCAGATGGAAAAGGCGATTACGCGACTGGGCGAAGCGTGTGCCCAAGTCGAAAACCGGATCGGCGGGATTCTGATGCCAGGCGTGCCATGCGGAACCGAGTCTGGCAAGGACAAGCCTATGGCTGTGCCGCTGGCCCAGGAACTGGAGCGTCTGACCAATCAGGTCAACGGGATCACGTCGGGCGTAGAAAACATGCTGTCCCGCGTCGAACTGTAACCACCACGGGCGGGGGAGGCGCAATCCTCCCTCGCCCAACGTGAAAGCTGAGGATTGACAAATGAAGCGAAGCGAAATGAGACATATCCTCCAGCGACTTGTTCGCTGGATTTTCGGGCACGACGAGTACGCCAACGGGCAGCACATCGCGCACGAGCCGTCATGGTGGCAGATGCGCAAAGCAAAGCGTGATGCTGAGGACTGGCTGTGGAAGCAGATACCGTCAGTCATCGAGATAGACCTTACAACGAACGACGGGCGCACCTTCGACGCGCCCAAGGAGACGCCATGAAATCAGAGAAACACCAGCGGGCGCGTCGTAAGGTGACGCCAGTGGTTCGACCTTTGACCCCCTACGCTGAGGGCATCCTTCGCAGAATCCCGTTTGCCCCGGACGATGTTCCGTCGTGGCAAATAGACAGTGATCCGTGGGCCGGTAGGGACGTGGCAAGAACCCTCCAACAGTTGAAGAAACGCGGGTTGATTGTCGTCTCACCGAGGCGCACGAACTGTGGGAAACGGTGGCAAAGGCCGAACGCTGGGCATCAGTTTCGGAGCGAATAATTGGAAACTGGTTGACACAATGGCGTCGTCATGGTATATTGTCCGCAGAACAGTGAAGAAAGGACATGCCATGAAACGGTGCCAATGCTGCAAGAAGGTGAAAATCCTAGAAGACTTTCCGTTGGCGCACAAGCGCAAAGACGGAACAAGGCGTGGTGATGGGTACAGGAGCGTGTGTAAGGCGTGTGACAACGTCAAAGCGAAAAAGCTACGGTCCACATGGAGTCATGAAAGGAGACTCAAAGCAAAGATTAGGCAACGCGAGCAGATACGCCGATGGGATGCTGAACATCCTTACGCTACCAAAGCGGCTAAAGCTAACCTTCACGCAAAGCGCGTCGGGGCCGTGGGCCGCGTATCCGCAAAGGACGTTGAATCGGCATGGCTGCGATACGACGGCAAGTGTTGGGTGTGCGGATTCAAAGCCACGGAACTTGACCACTACCGCCCCATCAACGGCAAGAGCGGCGGGACGAACACGGCTGATAACATCCTTCCTATCTGCCGGGAGTGCAACCAGAAGCGATCTCACTTGTGGCATGGTGAAGTCATTGCGAAGAAAGAGGCAGAGATGCTCAGGGATTTGAAGATACTGCTGAATGAAGCAACGTAAACTGGATGCCCTTGTTGGGCATCCGAATCAGGAGGACGGAATGAAGATCAAATACGAAGACATACCGAGCATGACCATTGAACAGTTTGCCGATGCTCACAACCTCGTTATGGAGGTCCACGAACGCCGACGTCCGGAAGGCGACCCGTTGCGATACTACGCGAGTTTCGAGCATGTCGAGATCGGGGGTGACGGGTCCCTTCGCGGTGAGTTTGGAAACGGACGGACGCCGGACGAGGCCATCGCCAACTACGCCGCTGTAATAACGCTCAAACATATCGTGGTAGAGGCATACACGCCGGAACGTCGCGAGATCGACGTGCCGCGTCTGTTGCCCAACGCTGCCCATGACGGACGGCGAAAGGAGACGCTATGACTACGATAAAACGCGATATGAGCCGTCCCGTCGATGGGCTTGTTCGACGTGGCAACGCGGGCATGATTACCGCGATGTTTGATGTGCCGACGTTCCTGCAAAGCTGGTTCTACAAAAACTGCAAGCGACAACGCAAAGCAGGGGCCAAGATATGCGGCGAGTGTCCTTTTCGGACTGGCATTGAACAGTTGGAGTCGAACAGTACACAAAAATAAAAGGAGTAAAAAATGATCATCAAGATTATACCCGAGACCGACTTTGAGAAGCAGAAATATCAGGAAGTAGAACACACCAATATCAGAAGCTTCTTTATCTTTGGAAACAAGAAGGATAAAGATGGCGACCTGATTGATTTCCATGAGTGGACTGGACCCTATCGTTATTTGGAGGGAAGCCTGTATTATTTCCTAACGACTATTTCTGAAGAGAGGAAAGCAAAGTCTCATAAGGGTCCGGAAATATCCTTGCAGCCCCCTAGTCAGCCACAGTTTCAACCCAAGTCTTCCCTGATACAGCCTCCCTTTATCAAAAAAGGTGCAGTAGAAGACCCTAACGTTCAAATAGTTGACGTTGAGGAGATGCACAAGAAGGTTCAAAAGGAAGCAGAAAAGTCAGAGAAACAAAATGTCCTGAAATTCCCTCCCAAGGAACCCAAGGCTCCACAAATGCCATCTGACAACGGAGACGAATTTGTTGAATCTCCCGTTGAAAATGATGAATCCAAGAACGCAGAAGATAACGAAGAAAAAGAGTAAAAAGAGCTTGCTTTCTGAAAAAGATCTGATATAGTAAGCAGCCGAAGATGAGGTTAGAGACGATTGGTTCTGGGTAGGGTCAATCGAACATTTATTAAGAGATTTCCCATCTTCTTGATTCTCTAACCTCATCGCTAAATTTATGGTGAATAAAAAAGTTGAAAAAAGTTGTTGACGTTGCAGGAATTTTGGTATAATGTAGAGAATAAGAATTGAGTTGGTTTTATTCTTTGATTGATAGTTTTTGAAGGCTGGGTGCAGCAAACAATATATATTCATGATGATGGGATAGGTTAGAAATTCCTATCCTAAACAAGGATTAGAAAAAAACCCATGGGGCGTTCATGGTTAAAAGAGCAGAGGTAACAAGTCCTTACCAAAAAACTCTGGGGGATGGTAGTCCTACAAAAAACTGCCAAAATCAGCCTGTTAAACTTGTCAGTCAAAGAAAGAAGGAGACTAAGATGCTTCAGGTAATAGGAAAGGCTACAGTCGCTAAGGCAACGGGTAAAACCGTGCGCCTCGACGGGCTTTTCCTGTCTACGAAGCTCTGAAGTCAGGGAAAGTAAGTAGGAAAGCCCGTTAGAGGTAAAACTCTGACGGGCTTTTTGTTTTTGTAGGCTCTTTGAATTTTAGGATTAGAAAGATGAATTATGCAAGATTACATCTCGGTGTCAAGAGAGGTAGTGAAAGGAATACCCATCTACGCTTTTGATAAGATAGATGGGAGTCAGATTCGGGCAGAGTGGAATAAGAAAAATATGTTCTGGAAGTTTGGGACAAGAACTCAACTTCTAGATCCAAAAGATGAAAGGTATGGCGAGGCTGTCGGATTGATTAAGAGTAAGTATGAAAAAGATCTTCACGACAGATTCGTTAAGGAAAGGTATCAGAAAGCACTCTGTTATTTTGAGTTTTGGGGCAAAAACTCATTTGCGGGGAACCATGAGAAAGAAGAACACTTTGTCACAATCTTCGATCTCAGGGTTCATCCGAAAGGAATTATGCCTCCAAAAGAGTTCTTGAGGATAACAGAAGGCTTGGATAGGGTACAGTTGCTCTATCATGGCAATGCTAATGATCCTTTCGTAGAAGAAGTTCAGGAAGGTAGATTGGGCGGGATGACGTTTGAAGGCGTTGTTTGTAAATCACAACAAATGGCTTCATTCGGAATACCACTGATGTTTAAGGTAAAAAATAGGGCTTGGTTGGAAAAACTGAAGACCTATTGTAAGGGCGATGATAAGTTGTTTGAGAAGTTAGCGTAGTTGTTCTTTTGAAATTTAAGAGAAGAGATGTGGGCTCGAATCCCACAAACCCTTAAGTGGGCGATAGTTTAATTGGGAAAACACTTCTCGCTGTTCTGAAAGATGTAATTTGTTGCATGTAATGAAAATAACAAGGTTGTTAATAGTCATTGCACGATATTTTTGGGGCCTTAGCTCAACTGGTAGAGCGGGTGCTTTGCAAGCATCAGGTAACGAGTTCGACTCTCGTAGGCTCCACCAGTTTTAGTATTGTTCTTTGAATATATTGGGGCCGTAGTGATAACGGAAGCACGTCTGACCCGCAATCAGACAGAGAGGGTTCAATTCCCTCCGGCTCCACCAATTTAGGGGAAAAGAGATAGATTGCTTCGGAGGCATCTGAGGCAAGAACAAAGTGAAATCCTCGAAGTACCACATAGGAAAGAGATAGATTATGTTGGAGGCATCTGACATAAGAACGCCGTGAAATCCTCAAAGTACTATGGCTGGATATATGCAATAAAATTGATCATTGAAAATTGAATATGGCAACGAAAACCAGTATCGGATAGTAGTTTCTATTCGATACTTTTGCGCCGGAAACTAAGCTGGTGGCAGTTAGCCTACTCTTATAAGGTAGAATAGGTGAGTTCGATTCTCACCCGGCGCACCAATTTTTGCGACGATAGCTCAATTGGCAGAGCAACGTAAAATGTATAACTTGTAAAAGTTATCTACAGCAATCAATAAAGCCTATTAAGCCGTGGGTTGTGGGTTCGAATCCCACTCGTCGCTCCAGAATGGCTGTCTCTTGAGGCCGGAGACGTAAGAAGCGTAACATTCCATTCCTCACATAACGCAAGCCCATGTTTTCAATATGGGTTAGGTCTCTCAGATTTGTAAAGAGGCCGCCTGACGGGGACGGGGCATAATAGACTGCCGAGAAGCCTCTGAAAGCAGTACGGTCAAGGTTATGATGCATACATGCCTTGAATACGTCTCCACCAATTTTTGCGGGTATGACATAGTGGCTGTGTCCTAGACTTCCAATCTAGTCACGCCGGTTCAATTCCGGCTACCCGCTCCATTTTACGGGGAAGGTCGTTGGTTCAAGTCCAACATCTCACGATAAGTAAGTATCAAAAACTCATGTAGGTGATAGACGTTTAAGTAGGGCTTACTAGTACTCTACCCATAACGGAACATGGTGAAGTCCACCGTAATCCATGATAAATTGATACTTATGGAGATTAGCTCAGCATGGTCAGAGCGTCCCCCTTATGCTGGTGTGGCAGAAAGGCTATGCACCTCACTTGTAATGAGGACTATGTGGATTCAACTTCCACCGCCAGCTCCAATTTGAACATAAAATAAAAGAAGGATAGTTCTTTTAGAAGGAAATATTGTAGCAATGAATGTTACGAAAAAATGTTGATGTCTAAGAGAGAAACGGGATGGATTGAAAAAAAGAAAAAATACGAACTTACTGAAAAGTTAAACTACAGTGATTACCATTGCAGAAGATTTCTTAAAAAGTATTTATTAGAGAAGAATGGTGGCATTTGCTCTATTTGCAAATTAACAACTTGGAATGATAAAGAAATTCCATTACTGGTTGACCACATTGATGGTAATCCAGATAACCATTCTAAGGCAAATGTAAGATTAATATGTGGAAATTGTAGTATGCAACTTCCTACTTTTGCCGGCGGGAACAGAGGGAAAGGGAGGAAATATAGAAGGGAAGAGTATGTTAAAAAAGGCTACTGTGGCAGAAAGGCTATGCACCTTACTCGTAATAAGGACGATGAGGTTTCGATACCTCCGGTAGCTCCAATTTAAGGTTGGTTACAGCAAACAAAAAAATCTAACTATTAATTAGAAAAAATACCAACCTGTTTCGCACCAGTAATTCAGTGGCAGAATGCCTCGTTGCCAACGAGGTCGTCATGGGTTCAAGTCCCATCTGGTGCTCCAATTTTTATGCGGGATTGGTGTAAAGGTAGCAAGAATGGTCTACACCCATTAGGCAGAAGTTCGATTCTTCTATCCCGCACCATTTTAAGGCTGATTGCAGCAAACATATATAGAAGGGTGAAACTCCCTCCTACCATGTCGGTTTTGTCGTTCTGACGCAAATCTAAAACGGCAAAAGTCAGCCTGTTTTTTGCTGGTGTGTCCGAACGGTAAGGGACCGGGCTTTTAACCCGGCGTGATTACTCATCACATTGAGAGTTCGATTCTCTCCGCCAGCACCATTTTTTGCAAGTGTGTCCGAACGGTAAGGGACCAGCCTCTTAAGCTGGCGTGGCTTTGACCACATTGAGAGTTCGATTCTCTCCGCTTGCACCATTTTTATGGGCGTTTAGCTCAGTTGGTTTAGAGCAGCTGCCTCTTAAGCAGCGGGTCATGGGTTCAACTCCCTTAACGCCTACCATTTTTCTTGACTTTCTTCATTTTCCTGATATATTGCTTCTCATGAACTTAAAAAAGCAAAATAGACATTTGTTATGGATGCTCATGGAGTTTTCCATTGCTCGCTATCTTTTGGCTAACACTCATGGCAGACTAGATGGTTTTGAAAAAGCAGAGAGGCACATAGATTTGGCTGCGATATTCATAGCCAGTAAGAGATTTTGTAGTATTGATAAAGCCAAGTCGGACGAAAAGTTGATGCTAATACATGATGCCTCTAGAGAGTTAACCGATCATCTTGACACAGAGATTGGTTTTCCTATTCATGAACGTCCCGATGATTATGATGAGTTGAGCAGGAAATTTTTTGACCGATTTCTAGAGTTGGCAGAAAAGGCTTGGGCAAAATAAGACTTTGCTTCTCTTTTCATTATAGGTATTTCTCTAGTTTTGATTGAAATATGTTCTTAATAGGTTTTGATATTATGAAAAGAGATTGGTACAAAATTTCCCTAACAAAGAACTCTGGCTTTGAAAGTCTTGAGGACATTATTTATTCCGTGGACGATGCACGATATGAAATAATGAGAGAATATTATCGCAAGGGTAGAAAAAAGGGAACCATGATGTCTTGGTCAGTTATCCCATTCGCTAGAGTCAAAAAAATATGGGAAGATTACTCCAAATATGGCGTTGTAAGGGATGAAGCAGGGTTAAATGCCATAACGGATCAAATGCTTAAAAATCTGGCCAGGCTTCAGGCTGCGACAGAATTGGGTGGACATGAACAAATGGATCCCGATGAACTTGTTAAAGAAATGGGTTTCAAGCCTATTGGTGATAAGAACGATGATTTTTATTGGAATTTTTTAGAGACGCAATATGGTACTCCGATTAGTGATTATGGACTTCCCCAGTTATGGAATTTAGCCAATAAACTCATGTCTACTTCAACATCTGAAGAAAAGTTACAAATCTTAGACCAGATGTTAAATGTGATTCATCAAAGAGGAGACCTTGCCGCCTTATTCATTGAGGGAGGTAGAAGTTCTCTATCTCAATTAGCTGGATCTCCCGAAGAAAAATTGCAAGAGCCACAGGAAGAAACAATGGCATTTAATCTTAAAAGGTACGTAGAGGCGGGATTAAAAGAGTACAAAGAGAAAAGAGATTTTGGTGTTACTCCTGAACCTTCTGATAGTAAGTCCGAGGGAATCAAACCTATTTTTGTTGTTCAAGAGCATAAGGCTAAAAAGGCCGGTCTTCATTATGATGTAAGACTGGAAGAGGGTGGAATATTGAAATCATGGGCGGTTAGGAAAGGAATGCCAAATAAGGGGGAGAAGCATTTGGCGATTCAGACCGAAGACCATCCTTATGCCTATAAAGATTTTGAAGGTACTATTCCTGAGGGGTATGGGGCAGGGATAGTTGCCATAGATTCTCAGTCCGAATATAAGACCATAGAAAAAGACAGCAAGAAATGGAAGTTTGAAGTATTAGACGGGAAATACAAGGGTAAATGGACTCTTGTAAACACTGATGGCAAGAAATGGTTGTTAATGCAGAGCAAGAAAGAATAGTCCTTATTTTTTACTTGCAATCCTAATTTTTCCTGATATAGTAGTTGAAAAATATGGGAGCGTAGCTCAGCTGTCAGAGCATCACACTTTTAATGTGAGGGTCAGGGGTTCGACTCCCCTCGCTCCTACCATTTTTGAAAGAATAATTATGAATCAGGATAGACAGAATCTTGTATGTTCGGCCTACAGTAAAGAAAATGTAGGCGATATGTCTGTTGAAGAACTTAGAATTGTGCTCATAACATTAGATGGCAAGGGTAGGGAGTTGCGATGAGAGTAATAGAGAAGGGAATATAGTTATGTATTTCAATGATACAGAATTAACCGAGATGATTTTGGGGTTTCAGAGGGATCAGAATCATATCTATTGGTTTTGGTACAGGGATATTCTTTTGGAGGCTCAGTCAAGGGATCTGGTTAGAATAACGGCTCATACCGAGGAAATGCCCTTCTGGTGGAGGAAGTTTGACGAGAGCATTGAGTTTACGCCAAGAATGCAAGAGTTAGTTGAGAGGAATCGTCAGAGGAATGCCCAATATGGAGGCTCGTAATGGATGCCTGTAAGAAATATTTGGATAAAGCGACTGACCTTATTCGTTTGTTGAAGAGTGGTCAAAAGGAAACCAAAGAAGTCAAGGATTTGGAAAAAGAATGCACTTCTTATTGGAAACAGATGACTGAGGAAGAGAGGTGTTACGCTGATGAGCAGGTAATTAGAATAGGTCAGTGGTTAAAGGATTGACAGAAGGGTGGTAGTTTGAGAAATGCGAGGTTAAGGAAGAAATTCTAGCAAGGATAGGTCAACCATGAAAACAAGAAATGGATTTGTAAGCAATAGTTCCAGTACGTCTTTTACTTTTTGTTTCAAGGGTAAGGGTATTAAACCTCTAACCGACATGATTCTTACTAAGTACAGGAATCAGTTCAAACGATCTTATGATGAATGGCACTGTAATGCAATGGATGTTGTTGAGGCTATTGAACATTGTTTTGAGCATGGTGGAGAATGGCATAAGGTTGAGCCCGTTCATATTAACAAAGTGATTGAGCAGGAAAAGTTTTCTTTGGGTCAGATTCTTGAAGAAATAAAGAGAGACGAAGAGAAGAAAGATGATTACTGGAAACAGCACAATCTAGAACATAAGCAAGAACTGGAAGCCAAGATTAGGAAACTTGAGAACATCAAAAAGAAGGGGCTTACTACTGTTCTCATTATAGGCTTTGGCGACAATCATGGTGAGGTTCAGGGTGGAGATTTAGGTCGTGCCATGGATTATGATGGACGTTACATAGACATTAACGGGGCTGATTTAGTAGTATTTACCGAACAGAATCGTTAGCATAAATTGTATAATACTCTGAATACATAAGGAGATATACTATGTCAGGAAATATTGTCGGTATTAGCGGTGCAAATTGGCAGGATGAGGTTATACAAGCAACAGTCCCAGTTTTGGTTGATTTTTGGGCAAACTGGTGCGGTCCTTGCAAGGTAATACTTCCTATTCTTGAGGATTTGCAGGAGGATTTGAAGGATAAGATCAAGGTGGTATCAGTCGATGTAGATGACAATATCGATTTGGTGCAGAAAAACTCAATTCGTTCTGTTCCGACACTGATGATATTTGTAAACGGAAAACAAGAAGATAGGTGGGTTGGTGCAGCAAATAAAGCTGCTATTATGAAGAAGCTAGAGGCATATCTTCCTCATGAAAAAGAAAACTAAAATCGAGCTGGCCGATCATAACAAGATTGATGAACTTCAGCCCTATGTCGATAAGGTTTTGAAGGCACTGGGACATACTGAGGCTCTTGTAACCGATGAGTCTTTAGTGAGCGACTTTCTGGATATTTTTGACAAGGAACGCAGAGTAAAACAAGCCGCGAAGGCCAAGAAGAAACTTGGGGTTGATTTGTTTCCCGGCGATTATCTTTGGGAAGTTGCAGAAAGGATAAAGAAATGAGCGATTTATACATCGATATTACTTATCCGATTAAGAAGCCCAGTAAGTACACCATCAAGTCGAATATCAGGAAAGAGATGTTGTCTGGTATATTGTGTGGTTTAGTTCAGAATCAAACTGGAGCAGGAGAAGATAAAAGCAAGGCTAAGAAGATCAATATTTATCACATTCATATTGATATAGACTTGAATTACAATGATTTTGAAATTACGAGTGATACGGGAAATAAGGGGCTGACATTGGGGATTATTATGGACGTAATTGGGAGAATGGATGCAAAATCTGTTTGACAAGCAAATTCATGTGGACGAGTTTAAGTTGAGACTACTTTTGACCAATGGTTGCAACTATAATTGTCTTTTCTGTTTGAACGATTTCCAAAACAAACCCGAAGGAGATCCGGAATTTTTGTCTACCGTAATTGCTAATGATGCCATTTTTGCTTATTCTTTCTGTGCTAATGGCTATCCGTTACAGGTATATTTTAGTGGAGGAGAGCCAACCTTACATCCTCATCTTCCAGACCTAATATCTTTTGCAAAAAATCAAAAGTGTCGTGTTACGCTAAATACTAATGGAAGTTTTTCTGATGAACTAGAGGAAAGGTTATCTTCGGTTGACTGTATGCATTTTGGTGTTTACAAGAAGGATCTGAAATTAGCTCAAAGAATCAAGCGTATGAAGGGCAATGTTCAGTGTGTTTATTCTAAAAATTATCCCTATGTTGATTTTGATTTTTTGAAATATTATTTGAATTTTGGCTTAGAGGTTAAAATATTTGGGGATTTACATGAAGATCCGAAATATTATGAAAAATTTGCCACAGAAGTCGTAAAAGAGTTTCCCAATGCGCCTCTATCTTTTAGATTTATAGGAATACAGGAAAATAGAGGTATAGGTTGTCATAATTGTGATAGATACTGTGTTACTTTAAAGGGCGCGTGGGTATTTCCTAATGGGAATGTGTCTCATTGCCCACAAAAGTGTCAAGGGATAATTTATTCTCCCAAAAATATCATGGAATGGAAAGATGCAATGAAGGGAATAGAGAAAAGCCATAGAAGGGATGGAACGTGAAGAGACTCATTGACGTTGATTTGACAGAAGAAGGTGCCTTTAGTTGGCCGGATCCTGAGATAGAGGGATGGCGTCATTATCGCATAGAGTACGGGGGCTGTAACGAAGATTGTTATTATGAGGGAAGGGTTTGGTTGCCCCCTCAAGCCGATTCTTCTGTGTTGGGGTACAAGCTTTTTGAGATATTACAGGTTCCAGAGGCTAACGAAGAATTGCACAAGGCTATCGAAAAAATACATAAGGAAAAAGTTGGCAAGAAAAGTAATTGGAAAGAGATGTAGGGCGATTAGCTTAGTGGGAGAGCACTTGATCGACGTTCAAGGGGTCGGGGGTTCAAATCCCTCATTGCCCACCAAATTATGAAAAAGCATCCCAGATACGGGACTGAAGTATATAAAAAGGAAAACGGGAAATTTGTTCCTGTTAACGATCCTTACGCCTACGATGGGTTATCTGAGGGCGCTTGGCTTGTTATTGTTGAGCCCGGTTCCAAGAGTATTCGAAAGGCTGTTCATCCATCTTTTCTTAAACTTGAAGCATCCCTGAGATACTTAGAAGATGGTTTATGTAAAGCCATGAGTAAGGCTGGCGAATTGCGACCCAGAACAACTAGAATAAGTGAAAAGGAAGCAAGGGCGTGGAAAACATTTCACGACATTATGGGGGATGACATGCCTACATTGTTTGAATATGCTTCCTATTCTGAAATTGCTTAGGCGGGTTGCGAGTATATCAGGAAAATCATGACCGAAAACAATATGGATGTTAATAAGATCAAAAAAGAGTCAGAAAAATCAAAAAAGAGAGCCATTAATTCCGTGATGCAGTTGGGATTAGACAAATGAAAAAATTGATAGCGGTTGGTACGGATAAACCTAACCCTAAATTTTGGCATTCTTGGGATGAAGTTAGACTTCACATTGCAGATTCAATAGAAGAAGCAAAAAAATTAGACGGGAGATATAACAGGCAGGCATCAGAAGTAGATATGTCTGAATCGGGTTTTGTTTTGGGTATGCCGGATTTACCGGATGATTAATGGGGCCTTAGCTCAGTTGGTAGAGCGCTTGAATGGCATTTAAGAGGTCACGAGTTCGACTCTCGTAGGCTCCACCATTTTATTCAATTAACAAAACCCCGACATCTTTAGTGTCGGGGATTTTGCCGGTAAAAAGTATGAAGCTGGCTTTGAGTGACAAAATTGATTGGAATGAAAGGTTTTAACGCCAACGTAGATCAGTTGGTAGATCGCCACTTTGGTAAAGTGGAGGCCCCGGATTCAATCTCCGGCGTTGGCTCCAAAATAAAAGTAAATATTGGGGAATGATGAGCAAATTATCAGACCACTATCCTGTTGGAATGCATCCCTGTGACGAGAATGTACTTGCTGGATTATGCGGAGAGAATTGTCCTCTTTTGGAGAGTGAAGAATACATGCGGTTTAGAGAAGAATGTTATCCGTATCAGACATATTTGGGCGTTAAAAATAAGAGCGATATGTCTGCGATAAAGCATTTAGAAGTAGAGGTCGGCTAGCTCAATTGGTCAGAGCACTTGGTTTACATCCAAGGGGTTACAGATTCGAGTTCTGTGCCGACCACCATTCTTAATTTCTCCCTTGACTTTTGCCTGATTTCATTTACAATAGGCGACTGATAATTAAGGAGTCTCTATGAACAAGCTGAGAAAACTTGAATATATTGGTTTTTACACGTTGAAGGACTGTCGTGCCGTAGAAGTGGCTACGACAGATAATTCTCCTATGTGGCGATGCGAGATGCTGGTTACGCCCCGTTGCAATTTCAAGTGTCCTTATTGTCGTGGATTCCAGACCATTAGCGAGGATTGCAGTAGGGACATGGATAAGAGTACTGCTTTGGCTGTACTGAGGGAATGGGTCAATGATGGATTGAAAAACGTTAGGTTTTCTGGCGGCGAACCCACTTTGTATCCTCATTTGATGGATTTAGTTCGTTTCTGCTCAAGAAATAGGGTAGAAAGAATTGCCATTTCTTCCAATGGTTCTTCTTCTTTTGAGGTTTATGAAAAGTTGATTGATGCCGGGGTTAACGACTTTTCTATTTCATTGGACAGTTGTTGTTCGTCTTTCGGCAATGCTATGACGGGCGTAGAGGGCAATCAGTGGGAGAAAGTTATCGAGAATATTCCTAAGATTGCCAAGTTGACCTATGTTACTGTTGGTGTTGTTTTGACGGAGCAGAATGTTCATCAGACCAAGGATATCATAGAATTTGCTCATAATTTGGGTGTCGCTGATATCCGTATTATCTCCGCTGCTCAGTATAACCAATTGATTAAAGGCTTAGAGGGATTGGATACTAAGATTCTTGACTCTCATCCTATTTTGAAATACAGGGTCAATCATTTGGGCGAAGGAAGGAATGTCAGGGGAATTCAGGAAGGCGATTGTGGCAAGTGTTATTTGGTAAAGGATGACAGTGTTGTTGCTGGACAGTGGCATTTTCCTTGCGTTATTGCCATGAGGGAGGGATGCAAGGCTATTGGGAAAGTTGGAGCCAATATGCGTAAGGAAAGAATGGAATGGTTCAAAAACCACAATTCTTTTGAAGATCCTATTTGCAGGAAGAATTGCCTAGATGTTTGCATTGACTACAACAACAGGTGTGATCAATATGCGAGAATTGCGGGCTTATAATGAAAACAAAACCTAAAGATAAAAAGATTAAAACTAGGCATCAGAAATTAGAGTTATTTGATGCCGACCCAAAATGTAATCATAAGATCGTGCCTCAATGGAGTGGGATTAAATGCACTAAATGTGGAGGATGGTTCTGTTACTAATATGTCAAAGATTTATAATGATCTGCCCAAGTTCCATGAATGGTCTTTTGATTGGCTTTCATGGAGGAATGGTACTCTGCTCTTATTATTGGGAGTGGAAAATCGCAGCTATTCCATCAGGGACAACAGAGACACTATAAGAAAATACGCAATAGGATGGTGCGAGGCTGACAATATTCCGTGCAGACCGAAAGAGGGAGAATATGTCGTTATGTTTTCCGTAGATGACGTAGAGTTTTGGACTCATTTTAGGAAGGAAGAATTTGAATATTGTTTTGTAGTTGAGGACTAGTCATGGATGCGACATTAGAAAAAGTAATTAAGGCGATTGAGGGAGAGATTGATGCTTTCTCTGAGGTCATGGATGTCTCTAAATTCCGTGAGTTACAGGGTCAGTTGGAAAAGTTTTTGATTACTGATCCTCTTACGGGCGTTTTGAACAGGAGAAAGTTTGAGGAAGTATTGCAGAGAGAAATTTGTTCTGCGATAACTCTCAAAAAGCCTTTATGTCTTATGATGATTGATGTGGACAAATTCAAAAATCATAATGACAGTTTGGGGCATAATGCTGGCGATCAGATTTTGAAACAGGTTGCCGTTTCCTTAGAAGAGATAGCCGAAGGAACTAGTGGGAAATCTCATTATTTAGGTAGATGGGGAGGAGATGAATTTCTGTATATTTTTCCTCTGAAGACTATTAAGCAAACCAAAATAATTGCAGAGAAAATGAGGGCTTGTGTTTCTGATACTAGTTCTGGGGCTGTTGGAATTAGTATTGGCATTGCTTCGCTTAAAAACGAAGATAGTGTATCCACTTTGATTGCGGTGGCGGACGGCGCGATGTATGTTGCCAAGTCAATGGGTGGAAATGCAGTTATTATTGACGGTCAAGAGCAGAAGTGATAGTGTAGATTTATGCGACGGTAACTCAGTTGGTAGAGTCTCTGCCTTCCAAGCAGATGGTCGCCGGTTCGAATCCGGTCCGTCGCTCCAATCATTTCTCCCCCATAGATACTTCTTGATTCCTAGGGTTATTTCAGTATAATATGGAACACAATAGTAGGAGTCATATATGAAAAAGAAAGAAAAGAAGTCTAGTTGTGTAAGTAGTGATATTGCCAGTAACGTCATTTCGAAAGAGGCTGTCGAACAGTTTTTCAAAGGCCGTCATGCCCAAGGTGATGTTTTGCTGAAAAATATCAAAAAGAATATGCCAGAACTTGAGCCCCTGTTGAAAGAAGCTTCGGAGCATTGGAAATACGAAGATCCTGTTTATCGTTATTATCATGGGTCATTCAAGGTTTACTATGTATGTGGTTTGACGGAGAAAATTGTCAAAATGCTCAAAAAAATATCGCCACACGACAATAAGGATGAACTCAATAAGGATTTTCTAGAAATTCTGAATGAAGGAACTCAGATATGGGTTCACGATCATAACAAGGAATGGAGTAAACGTAGACCCATGCTGGAGGCTTTTTTCCATGCTAGGTTCTTTTTGGAAATGGCGGTAAAGTATGGAAAAGAATTAGAAGAGGCTCCGAGTTGTTTGCCAAGCGGATGGGCAGCACTATTGTATCTTTATAACATAAGGTAATGATGAGTAAATATTGCGTAATGTGTGGTTCTCCGATACCCGACAATCAGGGGAGTCGTACTTGTTCAATGTGTTACGGCGATATCGATCATGGAAAAGATGGTTATTATCGATCATGGGCAGAAGAGATGGATCGGCTGGCATATGATAGACAGTATGAACAAGAACCTCAACAAGAACCTCAACAGGAACCAGAATGAAGCTTTATAGAGTGAAAGTAGAAACCGATCTCATGGTTGTGGCAGATAATGAATCTTCCGCTGTTGAGATAGCTAAGAAAAATGCTTCTAGCGAAATCCCCGTCTATGGTAAGGGGACAGCGTTTGCCGTAAGGGGTATATCTGACGTTCCGGAAGATTGGAAAAGCATTATCCCATATAGCCCTGATTCCCAAGAGTCCAGAAGGTGTTTTGAGATAGTGAAGGATGCAGAGATGCCCAAAAAAGATCACGCCGAGAATGATTTAGATGCCATCATGAAGGTTGCAGAGGGAATTAGGAGTTCGGTAGTTGAGCCTGCCATAGAAGTAAGGCCTGAGACTCGTCCTGATCCCAAACCTAAAGAACTTGATTGGCATGAAACAAAATCCGGCCGCCCCTTAAAGCCATTGAGGTTCATCAAATGAGAATCTTTTGTGATATAGATGGAACCTTGACTGACAACCCTCAAAAGAGATGGGGTAATCCTCGTCCCGAGATGATTGCCAAGATTAACGATCTGATTGAGAAGGGCAATAAGGTTATCTTGTGGTCTGCCGGAGGAACTTGCTATGCTAAAGCGTTTGCCAAGTCGCATGGGATAAAAGCCATTGCGTGTTTAGCTAAGCCCGACATTATGGTAGACGACAAAAAGACTATTAGAACGAGAGGCATACCGATTATGTCTCCTGATGAATTCTTGTGTAAGGATTTCAACAAGGAGGGGCGACATGTTTAAGCCGGTATCTGACTTCTTTTCATACTGGTTTGGGTTGCTTAAGTATTATTTGGTTTACAATCGTTTTGTTGCCGAGATGATGGTTCGTAGGGAATTTTTTGTGATAGATATGAGGTTAAAACGCAAGGGATATACCAACGAAGAAATAATGGAGATTACGAGAAGATATATTGGAATGAGAAACATTAGAAGTAGAATGGAAAGCAGAGAGGCGACGATTGAGCTGACGAGGGCTATTGCTGAAATTTCAGATAAGACAGGCGTTCCTCAATGGCAACTTAGAAGCAAGGTTAAAGAAGACTTTGACATTGATATTTAGTGAAAAAATAATTGGAAAAAAAAGCTTGCATTCGGTATAATGATCATGTACATTGTTCTCGTAAATAATGAATGAAGAAAGAGATTCTTAGATAGAAAGGTATGATATGCGTTAGATTTTCATAGGTAAGCCGTTTACGTAGGGGCCCATCTACAAGCCTCCGTGATATCTCCTTGTTAACCGTCCTGTAGAGTTTCAAAACACGTTAACATTCAAAAAGGAGATATCAAAATGCGTAATATAGACATACTAAAGCAGTTTCTCAAGGATACTGCAAGTCAGATTAGGTCGGCTAAGTTTCAGTTCAAGCAGGCTCAGAAGAATGAGGGTACTTCCGCCTCCATTACTTTTGGGCTTCAGCATCAACTCCGCAAGCTCCAGTACGAGTATAGGCATCATCATATTGCCTATTGTGAGCTTCGTGGCCGCACTAGGTCTCAGATTGAGCCCAAGATAAGGGAGCATAATGAGCCTAATGAAACATACATCAAGCAGATTAAGGAAAAGTATGCTTGGACTCCCGAAGAAATCAAAGCCTATGAGGAGAGGAAAAATGCAAAAGCTTTATATACTTGCGAGGCGCGATCTTGGTTTAACATATGGAGCAGTTCAGGCCGGTCATGCCGTGGCGGAATGGACGCTACGGTATGGCTAGGGCTCTGAATGGCAAAATGGAACCCTCATTTATCTTCAAGTGGAAAATGAGGAAGAACTCAAACTATGGAAAGACAAGATTGAAATGAAAGGCTTGCAATACGCCGAATTTAGAGAGCCCGATATTGGCAATCAGATTACGGCCATTGCTTGTCTGACTGATAACGGTATATTCAAAAAACTCAAACTATGGGGAGAATAAAATGAGCATTAAAATGTCACTGGATGTTCCGGCACTGGAAAGACTGTTTAAAGATGATAAGGAACTGGAAATTCAACTCAAACACGGTGTCATCCTTAACTTTGTTGATAGATATATGAAGTCATTGCTTAAGGATGAACTTCTTAAGTGTGAGATTGAAAAGATTAGGAGACAAGTAGAAGACGCCATTGATAGCAGGGTTAAAAGTGAAATAGGTACGGTTAAGGATAGTTGGGGGCGTGAATCTATTAGTCTCAAGCCAGAGATTCGTGAAACCATCGGTCTTCATGCCAGAGCTGCTGTTGCCGATGAAGTTCAGAAGTTTGTTCATGATAAGATTGAACAATACTTAACCACAAAAGAACTGGATAAGTATATTGAGAAATCCGTTGCCTATAAGCTTGCGGATTTGACTAAGAAAGAAGTGCAGAGACGAGCAGAAGCGGCAATGAATAAAATATAAGGAGGATAAAATGAAGGCAAGTATACACTTTGGCGGATGTAGTTGTGGTTGTACTCCAAGCCAAGACAAAACCATCACTTCTAATACGAGAGAGGGTCTTATCTATGGCATTGCAGACAACATTCTGAATTATCGAGTCTATGGTTCTAACCCTTATAGAAAATGCTATTGGAAAATTCTAGAGGGCGAACAGATAGATGAAAAAGAAATCTATGCCATGGCCGATAAACTCTATGCAATGGAGGAACAGATACACGCTAAGGAAAGAGAATTGGAGGGGGCATTTCAGGCTCCTTATATCGCCACATATGAAGGAACGTACCCTCTGACAGAAGAACAGAAGAATATCAATAAGGCTGAACATGATAAGTATCTTCTGAAAAAGGAAGAAATCAAGAAGGAAATTGATGAGATTAGAAGGCAAAAGGCGTCATTTTATGTTGATTTTGACGTTGAATTGGAAGATGAGGAGTGGTAAAAGTAGAGAAGGGGGAGCGTAAAAAACTCCCCCTTTTTGCTTGCATTCTGTATAATATAGGATATAGTAGTGGCAGAAATAATGAACGTGTGGCTCAATGGCTGAGCGCTTGTCTCTAAAACAAGCAATGCAGGTTCGATTCCTGTCACGTTCACCAATTTATGAATAAAGAAACTAGATGAATTTGCAAAACAGCATTAGGCTCAATAAGGAGTGATTATGAAATGCAAAAAATGCGGAGGTAAGATGGTAAAGGTTTGCGACCCAATTACGAAGAAGTGCAAATGGGTTTGCAATGATTGTGGGAGCGAAAGACCAGCATGAAACTGTATGGTAAGGATTTAGATAGGGAATTGGCCAAACGCAAGGAGTCCAAAGAAGAACGTCGGAAGCAGAGATTGACCGTGCATAAGGCGGCCAAATTGAAGGGTGTTAAGCCGACAGATATACTGGCTTATGAGTATGGGTATGATGTTTGTCCACATGAGGAGTATCGGGATGAGGTTGCTGGTTTCCCTATGCCAAAATTGATTTTTAAGGTGTGCAAAAAATGTGGCAAGGTAGACGAAACAACAATCGAAAGAGTCTCAGAGGAAAACGAAGAAAGAGTTTTTAAGGTAATACAGGAAGTCGCAAAGAAATTTCAGAAAGATTAGTAGTTATTGTTCTTTGATTATTGGGGGGCGATAGGTTTCGACGGGAACTGTGTTGCTCAAGTGGCATGTAGCGGAATGGCAAGGTTGGCCGCTTTAACAAACCTTTCAAAACTTTAGGTGCCAATGGCTCCTATGCTCTCGCTGCTTAGGCGGCGATAGGAAAACGGCGAGATATTGATGGTAGCCGTGAGTACGACTAATACTATCAAAACCTGAGTTGGCAACTGCTCATGATTAGTTGCTATGGGAGGATCAAGTTACTTCGGTATCCCTGTAAGAAATCTTGATGAGGCTTGTCGAGGCAAAAGAAAATTTCGGCTAAACATGTAGAGGCTTGATGTGATAGGTTTTCGGACGGGAGTTCAACTCTCCCCGCCTCCACCAATGTCGAAAAGAAGGATACAATATCAATGATTAAAAAAGTCCAAGTTTTTGATCGCTCATCCATACAATACATTATCAAGAAAATGTCATTGCCATTTTCTTGCAAGCATTGGTACCTAATTTCTATTTACGGGGATGACGGCGTACTTATTGACAATGATACATCTAAGTCCCTCAAGGATTTGGGTTGCACCGGATTTTTATCGCTTGATTTTTGGGATATTACTGATGTTCAATACAATGCATGGAAGGTTAAATGGCCAAATGACAGGCATACAAAATCTGCCAAACTTTTTAGTATCGAACAGGCAAAACAGATTGTTAAGTTTTTAGATTGGGCTCAAGAAGACTTCATGGATAGTGTTCTTGTGGCTCATTGTACGGCCGGAATATCTCGTAGTGGGGCCGTTGCCACTTTTGCCAATGACTATTGTAATCTGGATTATAAAAATTTTTTGGTAGACAACCCATTGCTTTATCCTAATGTTTTTGGAAATATTTTGCTTGATAAAAAGGACTTTATAGATACATTAGAGATGATGAGAATATGAAGAAATGAATCAAAATAGCCAGAAACCTCTTGTTATAGAAGAGCGGAAAATTGGTATGGAAGCAGGTTTTGGTGTACTTTTGAGATCGGATTATAGTGCTGTTTATCGTGACTATGGTGTTTCAAAGGGAATGATTGAGGGGTTAATAAAAGCTTTTGAGGCAAGGCACGAAATCCAATTTAGATATATTGGGAGAAACCATGAAGCCCATCGAAGAACTAATTGATCGTGTTACATGTGGCGATTCTCTTCAGATTCTAAGGGAAATGCCGGATGAATCTGTTAACCTAGTCATTACGAGCCCGCCTTATTTTGGGTGCCGAGTCTATGGAGAAGAGACGCTTGGAAGGGAATCTCATCCTCTTGATTATGTGAAAAGTCTTTTTGAGTTTGCCAAAGAAATCAAAAGGGTTCTAGCCAAAGACGGATCATTTTATTTGAATATTGGCGATATTTATTATGGACATAAGGGATTTCACAGGGGATATAAACCAGAACAAAAAAGAAAGACTCACAAGCACTATGGGCATCATGATTTGGCTCCTGAAGACGGAAAATATCTTCAAACCAAACAACTTCTTCTTTTGCCTCCTCGTTTGGCTATTATGATGCAAGAGGACGGATGGATTGTTCGTAATCAGAATTTATGGGAAAAGCCAAATCCAATTCCTTCCTTTTCAAACGACAGAAGATTACCTGTTTACGAATATTTCTATCATTTTGTGAAATCTCAGAATTACTATTTTGATTTTGAGTTGGCAAAAAAGCTTAATCATCATCGTGACATTATTGTTTGTGGCATTGAACCTTTTGGAGATCATCAGGCAACCTTCCCAGAGAAGTTGATTTACCCATTTATAGTTACTACCTCAAAAGAGAATGATATTGTCATGGATACTTTCGGTGGGACTGGAACGGTTGGTAAGGTTTGCATTAGAAATAATCGGAGGTATATAATTATTGAACTGAATGAGACATATTGTGCAGAGGCACGAAACCGTCTACAGAATGCAAAAGGACTTTGGGCAGATGAAAAAGAATCAACACTATGATCCTCCCGAAGATGAACTCCTGAAAGAAGCCTATGATAATGGGTATGAGGCCTATCGGAAGGGTAAATCTGAAAATGATAATCCCTACAAGCAAAGTGGACATGAGAGGGATACAACTTTTGATGATGAGCGACATTTTCAATGGACGGTTGGATTTTGGGATGCTCAGGATAACTAATGAGTATTATTTACGAAACTAGAACTGCCTTTCATCAGGTTAGGGTAGAGGACAACTATCCTATCCGAAAGCTTCTCTTTGGCCACGGTCTTTGCTCGGAGCAGACTGGCATTAATCTAGAAGAACCTCATAAGCATGTATTTGATTATTCTGCTCTAGCCATGCATTCGCTATTGATGTGTCCCGACCCTAAATCCGTATTGATAATTGGGTTGGGTGGCGGATTTATACCCATGGAAGTTCAGAGATATACGAATGGCTCTGTAATTGATGTAATTGAGATTGACCCCGAGATCAAAACTATAGCGGAGAAATATTTTTCGTTTCAGGAAAGCGAAAGAATTAAGGTTCATATTGGAGATGCCTTTCAAGTCATTCAGACTATGCCGCGAAAATACGATTTTGCCGTTATAGATGCCTTTGATTCAAGTTACATTCCATTCCATCTGATGAGTTGTGAATTTTTCAAGATGGTTTATGATGTTTTGGGTGATGATGGATTCGCTTCTGTCAATATGTCTTGTATTCATCCATCATTTTCGTCGCAAGTTAATACTATCAAAAGTGTTTTTGGAGACAATTTGCTGTTTTTGCATGGCTCTCGTAATCCTATTTCCTACATGCTGTTTGCCCTAAAGCATCCGATGGAAATTCTTTCTTATAAAGAGAGACCGTTTTGCCATTTTTTAGGTGTCAAACCACCTCCAATTCCAATCACAGAAGAAATAAAAAATGCTCCAATTTTTTCGTTACATGATAGAAAAACTGTATAATATCTTCGATCATTCAAGGAGGGTATTATGCTTGTAGGAATATGTGGCAAAGCTGGAGCAGGAAAAGATACAGTTGGCGATTATCTCATCAAATCACATGGATTCAAAAAGATAGCACTGGCAGATCCTATTAAGCGGCTAGTCAAGGATGTTTTTGCTTTGGATGATCATACGGTTTATGACAGGGTTGCCAGAGAACAGCCGTTGAAAAACTGGCCAAACTGGACGGTTCGCAAGCTTCTTCAGTTTATAGGAACAGAGCTATTTCGTGAAAACATTGATGACGCCATTTGGGTTAAGTCTTTATGGTATAGGATTCAGGATGACAAGTCCAATAACTATGTTGTGACCGACATTCGTTTCCCCAATGAATTGCAGTTTTTCAAGAGTAATGCTAAAAAGGGCGAATTTGTATGTTTAAAAGTTGTTCGTCCCGGCTGTGATGGAAAAGTTGGGCTAACAGGACATGCGAGCGAGGCTTATGATCTTGACGGCGACTTTGAAATCATAAATGACGGAAGTTTTGAAGTTTTGTATAATAGGGTTGACCAAATTATGAAAGAATGTTGTCAGATGTAGGGGGGAATTACAATGGAACTAAAAGAACCCATAATCATTAATGTTCCAGCCATTCAAAAAGAAATTCACGAGAAGCATCAGAAGTTTGTTAAAGATTTCGGGTCTGCTGCCGAGAAAGTAATGGCCGATCACAAGCTGTTTGCAGATATTGTTATGGCTAAACTGTATCGTATTGCTTTAATCTACAAAGAAGAAGCAGTAATTGACGAAGTAAAAATTACAGAAGACGGACCCTACAGAAAGATTTCTCTTTGCAAGTCTGGTAACGTGACCTATGTAGACATCAGGACGAATGGTATTGTAATCGTCTTGGAAGGATTTACTTACACGACCGGTTTTGACACTGATTTTCATTGGCCAACGGAAAAGTTTGTCAATGTCAACAACGATGAGTTTAATTGGGTTGATTTTTCTAGGAAGCTTTTAGACTATATACACGCCACTATTTATGAGCGCAAAGAAGCAATGGAAGCTAGACTGGATGGGATGTTTCAGCCATCGCCATTTCCAAACGATGAAATTCCGAGAAGAAATCAATCCAAAGGTCACAGTAATTAATCGTTGCCATTGGGTTCAAACGAATTCAGGGTCATTATTGATCCTCAATTCTATAGAATATATGAGGATAGTATGACGGAAGAAAAGTTTGTTCACCTCCATAACCATTCATGTTTCAGTCTACTGGACGGATTATCTTCTATCAAGGGAATGGTTTCTTGTGCCGCTGACATGGGTTATAAATCTCTTGCCCTGACTGACCATGGAAGTTGTGCTGGGTTGTATCAATTCCAGAAAGCCTGTAAAGAAAAGGGCATAAAACCTATTCTTGGGATGGAAGGTTATATTTGTGGCAATCATACGCTCAAGGAAAAGGGCGACCAATATTATCACATTATTCTTATCGCCAAAAATGCTATTGGATATAAAAATCTAATCTCACTTAGTTCGGTTGCCAATATCAATGGATTTTACTACAAGCCAAGAATTGATTTTGGACTTTTGGAGAAATACAAGGAAGGACTGATTGTTTCAACGGCGTGTGCAGGGGGAGAAATACCCTGTGCCTTATTGTCCGGAGACGAGGCAAAAGCAGAGGCATTGGCAACAAAGTACAAGGAAGTTTTCAAAGATGACTTCTATCTTGAGATTATGATTCACAAATATATTAACGATCAGCAACAGGAAGATAAAGAACGGAAAGTTGCTAATTTGATTTATAAGATGGGTCAAAAGCTGGGCATAAAGGTAATTGCAACTCAAGACAGTCATTATGTGCGAAAAGAAGATTGGGAAGCTCATGACGTTCTATTGTCCGTTCAAACGCTAGATCATATCAAGAATCCAGAACGGATGACCTTTAGTAGCCATGATTTTTATCTTAAGCCTCCCGAAGAAATGCTTGAGATTTACAAGAGGGTTCCTGATGTTCTATCCAATACGGTTGAGATTGCTAATAAGGTTGAATCTGGATTGATTTCTTCTTCTCAGGATTTATTGCCCAATTTCCAACTACCCGAGGGATTTTCTAAGGAAGAGGATTATCTTAAGGAAATTGTCAAAAACGGGATAAAGGCCAAGGGTCTTTTTGACAAGCCTGTTTACCGTGAACGCATTAGAATGGAAATGAACGTAATTATCACCTGTAAATATACAAAATACTTTTTGATTCTTTGGGATATAGTAAATTTTGCACGAAGACAGGGCATAAGAGTTGGGGTTGGTAGGGGTTCGGCTGTTAGTTCTCTGTGCCTCTATGTTTTGGATGTTACGCGAATTGACCCATTAAAATACGATCTGATTTTTGAAAGATTCTTGAACCCGGAGCGAATTAGTCCTCCTGATGTAGATATGGATTTTGACTATGATAGGAGAGATGAGGTTTATAATTACATTATTAATCGATATGGTGCAGAAAGATGTTGTCAAATAGGCACCTATAACAAGTTTAAGGCTAGAGCCGTTATTAGAAGTACGGCTAAGGCATTGGACATTGGTAAAGATTGGGAAATTTATCAGGAGAAAAAGTCCAAACATCCATACGCCAAAGCCGAAATGAGCAAAAACAGTTTGAATCTTGCCGATGAGATTTCCAAGCAAGTCCCTTTCAAGGCTTCTATGACAATCGAAACGGCGCTCAAACAAAGTGATGAATTTAAGGCGTCAATGCATAAATATCCAAAACTGCTGGAGTGTGCCAGAAGAATAGAGGGAACGTTGTCTTCGGGAGGAGTTCATCCGGCTGGCATTCTAGTTTGCAAAGATCCGGTGATAGATCGAATCCCGTTAAGAAATGCCAAGGGTGTTATTTGCTCTCAATATGATGGTCCTGAAGTAGAAAAATTAGGTCTTCTGAAGTTTGATTTGTTGGCACTCAAAACACTGACGGTTATCGATAAAACCATTAAGATGATAGCGGAACGTCATCCCGATAAACTTCCAAAGAATTTTGACATCGACAAGATAGAACCTGATGACCCCAAGGTTTTCAAAATATTGAACGGAATGGACGAAACCAAGAATACATTAGGCGTATTCCAGTTTGAAGCATATGGTATTTCCAAACTGTTAGCCTCTATTCACGTGGACAGGTTTGAAGACATGATTATTGCTAACGCCTTGTATCGTCCCGGCCCTTTGGGAGCGGGGATGCATGATATGTACTGTAATTACAAGCACGGAAGAAAAAAGGTTGAATATTTGCATCCCAAAATAGGCGAAGCACTCAAAGATACATATGGCATCATGATTTATCAGGAAAACATCATGCGAGTTGCCCAAAGGCTTGCCGGATTTACCGGAGGTCAAGCCGATACTTTGAGAAAGGCGGTTGGCAAGAAAGACAAAGACCTATTGAAGGAAATGAAAAAGTTGTTCATTGATGGTTGTGTCAAAAATAATGTTAGCAACAAAATAGCATCTAAAGTCTTTGAGCAAATTGAGTTTTTCGGAGATTACGGATTCAACAAGAGTCATAGTACTGCCTATGCTTATATTGCCTATCAAACGGCATGGCTTAAGGTTTATTTCTCCATTGAATTTATGTGCAACCTCTTGACGAGCGAGCTGAATAACAATGACAAGAATGAAAAATTGAATCAATATATCGCCGCTGCCGAAAGGATGCATATTGGCAGTGCTCGTCCTCAAATTAATAAGAGCGGCTTGGAATTCAAGATAACCACCATCAAGAAGAAAGACGGAACTCTTGAGGAAGGATTGATTAAACCTCTGACATTTATGAAGGGGGTTGGAGACAAGGCTGTTCGCAATATAGTTGACAATCAGCCGTACAAAAATTTGGAAGACTTTATCAGAAAAACAGACGCCCGAATTGTCAACACCAAAGTCTTTTCAACACTTGTAGAGGCCGGATGTATGGATGACGATTGGGGTGTTCCACGATCCGTATTGTTGCAAGAATATGCCGAAGTCAAGAAGAAGTTGGAGAAAGAAAAGAAAGAGAAAGTAAAACAGGAAAAGAATCTCAAAAAATTGGGTGGGAATACGCTGTTGGATGAGTTCAAATCTTCCGACCAAATAGATGTATAGGATATTATCAACTACCCAATGACTAAAGATCATTGGGTTTGCGAGACCTTATCTCACTATTGGCCAGTTGATATGGCCTGCCTTTTAAGTTAGGCAGGCCATATCAAAAAGACTTGCATAACGAAAAA
>Ga0172366_10000606_pt1 | contig 26421 bp, 20 predicted proteins | sample LakKivSesite69cm_FD_114533 | JGI IMG/M metagenome (GOLD analysis project Ga0172366, IMG submission 114533) | Sediment microbial communities from Lake Kivu, Rwanda - Sediment site 69cm | ecosystem: Environmental > Aquatic > Freshwater > Lake > Sediment | place: Rwanda: Western Province, Lake...
ATGCCGATCCTCACGCATGATGTCATGATGCCATGCATCATCCAATCATGGCCCATAAACCGGGATATCATCCACACCGTGTCCAACTTTGTCTAGCAAAAACTGGACTGTTTAGCAACCCCACCACGTTCGCCAAGCTCGCGGTGGCCGGCCAGCAATTGTTCCCCGGCCTCATCGACCGCGCGTCGCGGGTCTATTATGCCAGGAGCCAGAAGCCGCCGCGTGCTTGACATCACGCGTTGAGGAACATGACCTGGCTCAGCGCCGTCGTCACGATCATGACCGACGATAGCAGTAGTATCAGGAAAATCTCGTACCGCTGGAACTTCCGTTTCATGACCTCGCGCACCCAGAGCACCGTGAGGCCGATCGAGGCGATGATGAACACGATTTCCTTGACAGGATACCACGCCGCCGGGAACAGGATCTTGAAGAACTGGTTGACGGGCTCGTCGGGCAGGCCGCAGAACTGGAGGAACGAGTTGGCGGCGCACTGGTAGAGCGACAGGATCCAGAACCAGCACAAGAAAACGTCGACCACGTGCAGTTTCGGCAAGAGGTAGAGGAGGATCAAGATGAACGCCCCCACGGCCACGACGACGACCGTTCCGAGCTCGTTCCCGAGCACCTGGAGCGCGAGATTGACAGCAATGTTCCCCCACGTGATGCCTTGGAAGGCAACCTGGATGTAGATGCCGGCAGCGTAGAGGATAAAGGAACCAATGGTGATGATGTTCAACCAGAACAGCTTTTGCGGCGGCACGTTCTCACCACGTCATTATAATTCCTTCGCATCGTCCCAATTAATGCATGCAGATGGATGCCATCGATGCCGGTCTCTCTCGGTAAGCATCCAGCGTAGACATGTCAAGGCCGTGGCTGCATCCATTCCATGACCCGCTTCGCAGCATCGGCGCCCGGCTTGGTGGTGCCCGCGGATTTCAGGAAATACTCCAGGTTCGCGGCGATGAGGGGATCCCGGAGCATGTCCGCTCGCGGGCGCGTGCCCGTCAGCATCGAGAAGGCGACGGCGCCGGCTATCCGGCCGCAGTCCAACAAGGTGAAGTAAGTGTCGTCCGCGAACGCGCCGCCCAGCCAGATGCCCCAGGCTTCCATCAGCCGCGCGATCGGGAGCGGGTCCAGCCCCCATTGTATTTGCTCGATGCAATATCCCTTGACCAATGCCACGGTTTCTGGGTGCTGGAGGAGGTCGGGCGCCGGGCGCGTGCCGGAGGACAGCGAGAGCGCCATCGCGTCCTCAATGCTGCCGGCGCGGAATAGATCCTTGTAGAGCTGTTCGGCCTTCTCCTGCCGGGCCTGCTCGTTCATGTGAGGTATTAGATCTAATAATATATCGGCATGGCTCACCTGGCGGTGTTTGAAGCAATAGTCAAAGCAAATTTTGGAAAATTCAGCAAGGTTTTCGATCCGCGCGGTCTCCAACAAGCCGAGCAGCACCTTTGCCTTGTCCCGGGAGAATTGCTTCAATTCCGCGTGGAGAAACTTCCAGAATTCCAGCGTCGCGAGGTATGCCCCCAAGGTGCCCGCGTGCTGCTGCAGAATGGCAGGCTTGATATGCTTCATGAGGTCGCCACGTGAATGGATGCCCGTGCTGCCCCAGACGAGATTGACGATGTTCATAAAGATCCGCCGCTTGTTGTTGGCGTAGAACGGGTCGCCCGCGTCGAGGGCATCCAGCTGGCGCAGCAGCTGGTCGAGCTTTTTCCCGACGACGACGAGGTTGATCCATTTCGTATCCTTGATCGACAAGAGCCGGTCTATGAGCTGCAAGTACAGCTGGTCATCGAAAAACGTGATGGGCGATGCCGCATTCACGGTGAGGTCGGCGATGAGGGAGTTGATGAAAAAAATGGCAGACGCCTCGTTAGAAAGCTCTTTAACCTCGTCGCCGATGACGCTGTAGCCCTCCGCGTCGAGCGTGATAGCACGATACACGCAATGGGGCAGCCTCGAGATCACGACCGATTCGCCAGTGGAATGGTCGTGCATGTAGGCGTAGACCGAGAACTGGTCGCGATCCACGTCGACGGCGAAGCCCGATTCGATATGGCGGTCCTCGTCATAGAAGAACGGGACGGGGCACAGGATGTAGGCTTGGCCATCGATGACGGCATGCCTGAAGGCGAAGAATTGCGCCATCTGGTCGGCCTTGACGTTCACGATCGACCGCTGGAAGCCGATGTCCTGCATGAGTGCCTTCAAGGCATCGGCATCGATTGCGCGGCGCAAAATGGCACTTAAATATCTGATTTTTTTGTCGAGCGGATCGTCCGATTGCACGACGGCGCGTTCTCTTGTTCTGTCGTTGCTCAATCGTGGTTCATTTCCTTGAATCGATGATCTTCGCAAGGTTGTCCCCGATCACCGCCACCACTACCTTCCGCAGCACGTCGAGGGCGGAACGCGCCTCCGCGTCGCGTAAATTCCCGTCGATGCCGGGGAATCCCTTGTACATGTCCAGGAATGGCAAGATGACGAGAGGCGAGCGGGACGCCTTCACCAGGCCGCCGTCGACGTGGAGGTATAGCTTCACGGCGTCGAGCTGCACCAGCGCCCGCTCGACGCGCGATGCCGCGCGGGCGATGACCTTCGAGGCGAGGGCGTCGAGTTCCCCGACCCATTCCGCCACGGAGTTGGCCTTTCCCTTGAAATGCCGGAAGATGGCATCCCGGTACACGCCCTTCGGCACCTTCGCGGCGTGCATTATGATGATCAAGGCGTTTTCTAGTTCATAATAGAGGTACAGCAGGAACGCGTCCAGCTGGTCGACCTTGCCGGCGGTCACGAGCCTCGCTGCCTGGGATAGCGACGTGGGCGCGCCCGGCTGCTCCACCAGGGCCGCCTCGTTTTGTATCATGACCGCTTCGAGGAACGTCCGCTGGAACGAGTCCTCCATGAACTCCGGGTCCTCGGCGATGTCCAGGAAACCCCGCATCGTTTCCTTCGACACGAGAAAGGTCGTGTACGTCTCGGCAAGAAGCGACGGGTCGTCTCGCGCCGCCACGCCCAGCATGTCGAAGCACGCTTGCGGGAAATGCTCCGCCATCTTGCCCCGGCCTGCCCAACCGGGCAAGAACCACGCGCCGATCCGCTGGTACTGGTCGTCCCATGGCTCGCTTCGGATGCGGTCGAGGATTCTCGACCCGAGCCGCTTGAAAAGGTAAAGGATGTAGCTCAAGTAATACACGCGCTGGTACTTGTCGTACGATTCGGACATGTTCAAGACGAGTTCTTGCAATATCTCGACCGCCAGCTGTTTCTCTGGGAACCGGCCCTCGATGGAATCGATCAATATCCGCGGGGAAAACGACATGTAGCTGCCGAGCGTGCACGTGTTCGCCGTGGCGATGACCGACTGGACGAGTGGTAGTTGCTGGAAGCCAATGATCCCGGCCCGTAAGGGCTCGCCGTCCCTGCCGACTGTTTCCTGGAGGACGAGGTGGCGGCATGCCACGGTCTTGAACTTCCGGCGGGACGCCGCGTCGTAGAGCGAGAAGGACGCGTCCTCGAGCGAGATGCAGCCGCGGATGTTCTCGAACTTGGCTACCATGGGTCGCTTGGAGACGAGATGCTTGACCCGGCTGATGGTTCGCAGCTCCCATTCATCCATGTCGATGTATTTCCCAACATGCTTCACGAACTCGCGCGGATTCACGTTGAAATATTCGTCCTCGATGAAACCGCGTGCTTTCTTGAGGAGGGCTGGGCCAGGATCGAAATCCGGCGGGCCGCCATCGTTGCCATCGTTGCCATCGTCTTCATCGCGGATGATCTCGGGAACGGCCGGGGCGATGACGAAGTCAACGCGGGACAGCTCGAGGCCGACCTGGAGCACGAGCGGCTTGTCGAGCCCAAGGATCGCCGTGAAGGGGGCAACGTTTCCGCCCTCGCTCGCCGGCGTGAGCGCGTCGACGCCTGCTATGTACCTGAAGTATCGCGCGTCGTACTTGCCGCCGGACGTGCCGCTCATCCGGTGGATGAAGATGTCACGATCGCCGAGATGGAAGCTCTTCACGGGTTCCGGCGCCCTGTGCACGCGATCCGGGGTCTCCCCCGAGAGCATGAACTCGATCTCGCCCTTATCCTCGCGTCCCTCGATCCAGACGTACGGGCAAGGGGAATCCTGGCTGGGCCCTGTCGTTGGCTCTGTCGGGGCCCGCTCCATGATGAAGTTGGCGTGGAGGGCGTTCGCGGTCCTCACGATGTCGCGAAACGCGGTCTTCGTGAGGGAAAACGTGCAGATATCGCGTGCCGTGCTCGATTCTAACGTCGACGGGATCATGAAGCTCAAGTTGATCAACATGTCGACGTCGTCCACCGGGTCTTGCACGATGGATAGCTTCAGCCGTTGTGCCCCGGCGACAAGCTTCACGTGGGAGGGAGCCATCTTGAACGTGACCGAGCGGCACGCGGCATCCAGGTCATCGATGAAGTCACAACAGCGGCCCTTGTCAAGGAAAATGCTCCTGGTGCCTGTTATGGGGTAATGCCAAAACGCGACAGAGGGGATCTGGCATGACACGAGCGTGACGTGGTCTGTCGAGAGTATATAAACCCCGAGCCACTCTCGCGTGAAGTTGAACAGGATATTCCGCGCCTCCAAGTTTCTACCGATCGATACGGCAATCCTCAGGCACGATAACGACTCATCCCGGAAAACGACGGGCATTTCTTCCTCGATGGCATTGTTTAAGCGTGTTTTTGTCGTTGATGCCACGGTCTATCGCCAATTCGCGCATGATCCCACGGGCCATTCAACAATCGAGCCGGGGCGGGCGCACGAGCCGCTCGACCATGATGGCGGATAGGGAGAGCATCATAGCGATCGAGCAAGCGGTTATAAGGGATCCATGAAATTCGATGGAAATCGCGTGGTCGCGAGGGAAAAACGTGGGACGATCGGGTGGCTGGTTGCCCGTTCCCGACAAAAAGCGGAGATCACTTCGCTTTCGATGCCCTCATCCCAAGCTCATACTACCACTCTTCTCAACGGTTCAAGCTGTCAACAAGAGAATAACCATCGTAGTCCTTATCATCAAGGCTACGTGACAATGCATCACGTTTCTTTCGGATTCGCGCATCGTCGGGGTGGTGTTCAAGATAATTATCATGGTATTTCAAAATCTCCTTTAAAATCGAAGCCAGATTGTTATACCGGCGACACCATTCCTTCTCTCCATCTGCAGCAGCTTCCCACTCGTTGAGATCCTCGTTTCCCATGTCCTTCCTGCTGAAACCCGTGAAGTCGAGATCGTCGTTCACCGCCCCAAGGAATGCCTCGCCAAGGAGGTCTACTGCATTGACGTTGGCCGGGTCATCCTTGAGGGCGTCTTGCAAGGAGCGAATGGCGGAATGGTAGAAGTCCTGCAGCAAAAGAAGGAACTGCGCTTCTCGGGGATCTCTTTCACTTGTTCGCGTGATCGTGATGTTCGCCGGGAGGCTCAGAGGGGAGGAGAGCCCGTATTGGTCGATGATGGCTACTCGAACCGAATATTGACCCGCAGCTGACCAACGATGAGAAGCTGAGAAGTTCGAGTGGGGTTGCTAAACCGGTCACCGATCAATTCCTTTGAATGAACGCCTTGGCCCTCGAAAAGCCGTCCTCGATGGTGTTCATGGCCTTGTTCCAGTCCCCGTCCTCGATCCCGAACTGCGCTTCGAGGAGGTCTTCCAGGACCTGGTCCAGGCGGTCCAGCACCTTCGAGATGCGCTCTTTCTGCTGCTTCTCCATGGATGCTCGCCTCCGCAATGCCGACGGAGGCGCGACTTAATTAATTGGTCGGATTTAACAACGAGCGGCAGAACGAGAGCGGGCGTGCCGGGGGGAGGACGTGGTGTTGGACAAACCTTTAAATGCATGGCCCGCATCCATCACCCGGAGATTTAAAAACACGAGCGTGGATCACGATGGCACCCGTTATAGACACATCTACTGCTATAACGACCGTCTGTACAACGACAGTCGTGACCACGTGCGTCATAGCGCGTGCCTGAGCACGCGCGACGAGGGAGTCCCATCCCGCTTTTTTCGCGATCCACGCTTGTTTTCTCTACCGGGATTCCTTCCTGTGCGCTGGTCTTTTCCGTCGTCGACAGATCGTCGAGGGGATCGTCGCGTAGCAGTCGATCGCAGCGTTTTTGTAAATCGCCAGGACGCGGGTTCAAAAAACGTCGTCGAATTACGGCACGTTAGGAATTCCCGCCGATCCCTCCATCCGATTGCCACCGTAATCTAGTCCAGTCAAGATACCCACCCCGTAAGCGGGGAGACGTGGGATCGAAGCCCACCGGTGGCTCTATCTTGCACCGGCACCTCGGAGGAAGGAACACGATGCGATGATAGCACGCGCGAGACGCGCCTTGCCAGGCACGTCGCGCCTGGAGCGCGGGATCGAGCGACGAATAAACGAGTTCCCGAGGACGGGCATCTGGCCGAGCAGTCGAAAGCACCGGTCCGCAAAACCGGACGACCACGGGTGCAAATCCCGTGATGCCCTCCATTTACATTGCCGGCGTCGCCAAGTGGTACGGCACCGTGCTTATCAACGCCACGGATCACGTGGCGCCTGTCAGAACGCGGCAAACTCGGGGGTTCGATCCCCCCCGCCGGCATTCACGAGCACGGCTCGTCAAGCAAGACGACGCGTGCCAGGCACGCGCGAGATCGCCGGTTCAATTCTGGCACCGGGTATCATCGACCAACGTCGCCTCGCGACACGATAGCAAATGGTTCACGGCCGTGGCATTCACGTGGCGTTCCAGGTTGCTGTTCTCGAATTGATATATGCGGACGTGCCATCCCATTGCATGGAGCGAGAGATCAACGGCAAGAAGATCGCGCTCGTGCAAGGCGACATCACCGACATGCGCGCCGACGCCATCGTGAACGCCGCCAACGCCCAGCTCGTCCTCGGCGGTGGCGTCGCGGGGGCGATACGGCGCAAGGGCGGCCCCGCCATCCAAGAAGAATGCAACGAGATCGGGGGCACGCGCGTCGGCGGCGCCGTGATCACGACGGGCGGGCGCCTGCCGGCCCGGTTCGTCATCCACGCGGTCGGCCCGGTGAACGGCGAGGGGGACGAAGACCAGAAACTGCGCAGCGCGACCATCGAATCCTTGAAACTGATGGACGAGCACGGCCTGCGAACCATCGCCTTCCCCGCGATCTCGACGGGCATCTTTGGCTTCCCCGTCGACAGGTGTGCGGATGTGATGCTCGACGCGGTGCGCCAGCACTTGCTCGGGGAGACATCCGTTACCCTCGTCACGTTCGTCTTGTGGACGGAAGCGGACTACGATGTCTTCGCGAAACGACTAGGGCAGCTCGCGGTTTGATTCCGTTCCAGACCGTGCACCTGCCGCCATACCCCAGGGAGATGGTATCGAAGCCGTATGCTCCTTCATTTAACGAATCTTGCATAACAAAAGGAATCCACGCGCCGATATCCGAACATGACAACACAGAAATTGCGCATGAACATCACGGTTAACCACAAGGGGCGCCGCGCGAAACTGAACCCGGTCTGGTAGAGTCGCAAGGTACCATCATCCAGCCTCGAAGAAAGGATGACATCATCTTCAAGAAACGAATAAGACTTCTGACCATCAGATATACGTATGATCCAGGGATCGCGTTCCGCTCGCCCTTGTACGCGGTATTCATACGGGCCGTCGATATTAATTGCTTTACCACGAGCGGCCTCGAGGATGTCGTCGATAGACGGGAGTTCTCCCCATTCTTGACTGTTCGGTATGAAAAACGACACGATCCTAAAGTCATACCATCCTTCTGCCTCGTGGTTTATAACACTTCATGGAGCAAGTCTTCTCTCCTATCCTCACGAGTAACGCCACGCGCATGGTAGAGCCCTCGATCGTGCCTTCGCGCCGAGCACGTCGCGGGCGATGTCGGACGGGACGAATGCTATTTGACTAGCGAAATCAGGAAAGTAATTGCATGTTATGTTTTTTGCGGCGATTTTTTGAGCGCGTCCGATGGTTCCTTGCCAGCCACGACGCCCCTCTGCGGCGCGCTCGTGCGTGTTTCTGGACCGATCACCACGAGATCCTTCTTCAGTTCTGCCTCCCGGGCCTCGATGGTGGAATCTTTCTGGCGCTCCTGGATGGCCTCCATCATCGCCTTCTTGATCTCTGCTTGTAGAATGCCCGATTCGTCAAAGGACACGATCTTGTTCATTATATTCACGAGGACGATTATAGCGTCCTTGTCGGTCTTTTGCACCAACGAACCCTTCAGCTTCAGGAATTCTTGATACAAGGGCTCCGTGGTCTTGATGGTGAAGCTCACGTCCAGCGATCGGACGAGGACGTTCCCGCAGTTCCAGCACTTGTTCTCCGCCTGGATGATGGCTTCCTTGCACGGCCCGCAGTAGAAGGTACCACAAGAGCCGCACATGAATATCTGGCCCTCGATGGGGCCGCGGTGGACGATGCAGAAGTGCTTGGACTGGAAGTACTCGATGAGTCCGACGACCTTTCGGTAGTCTTTGGTTCCTAACCCGGTCTTATACAAGAGAGCAGCGAGCCCTTGGAGGATGCACCCGAACGTTATGTCCCAATCCATGGAGATTACAATTCCAACGATTCTACCGAGCGAGATCTCGGCGATCTCAAGCGTATAGATGAATCCGGCATAGAAGAGGAGGGACGCAAGGATAATTATGATGGATTGCCTGCGGAGTTCCCCGGTGGAGCGAATAGCGATCCGGATGTTCACGCCGACGTTGAAGATCAGCCCGTAGAGAACCCCTATTATAGAACCGAGGAAGACGATGAAACTGTAAATCGTCCACGTTATGCCGGGTATAAAAACGAATAGGACGGATACAGCGACGATGATCATGTATTTCGTGCCCGGGACACGTCTCCAGTTAATAGTGGTTTCGAGCGGGTAGATCTGGCCGGCGATCAAGACGAGAATGCTGGTCATGCCAAAAATATAGAGTGGCATCACGAGATTATACAAGAAGAACAAGTTTGCCCTGTTCATCGGATCATCTTTACCCGGAAAATTCGCACGAAGCCATGCAGTCGAAGCGGGAGCGAAATAACTGGTGATAACGTAGATGGAGAGAACGACTTGAAAGCAGAACAACACGAAAAAAAAGTAGGCATATCCGAAGAAATACTTGTTCACGAAGCTTGATTGCTTGGATTTCACGTAATTCTTCTGGAAAAAGACGAACAGGTATAAATACACGAGAATAAGGGCGATCCGCGCGGCGAGCGCTATTTCATCCTCCATCAAAGGAACCTCTGTCTCTTCATACCTTCAGATACTCGATAGATTCTCCCTTCTCGTGTATTTATAATCGCGGCTAGCGATTCGCGGTTTGATGCAGCGAAATGGCTGATCCAACTGAATCAATAAGCCTCGATCGCGGATGGAGGCGTGCATGCGAGATCGTCGACAACTTCGAGGGCTTGCTTTTCCGAAGACCAGGGGGATCATGGCTCTATGCCGTGATCTCTCAATAATCGAAGGTAATTCTCGGCGCGCTGCTTCTCCTGCTCGGCGCGCTGCTTCTCCTGCTCGAGTCTCGTGTGTATGCGCTCGGGAGAGTCCAAACGGACCAGAACCAGCCTGTACCGGTTTTGGACTTTCTCGTGAAGGTCACGAAGCTGCTCGATCCCCAATCGGAACGGGACGATCGACCCGAGATCAACGAGATTTTTTTCCAAAATGCGTCCATCCTTGTCAATGCAAGAGTTCCGCTGTTCTTTAATGATATAATTGCCATCTGCTTGAAGTAAATAGACCCTGACGAAAGGAGGACGATATATCTTCGTTGCGACGTCGAACGGGGTAAACACGACGTATATCGGTATGTGCAGCAGCTTGCAGAGATCCAAGTTCTCGCTCAAGTCGGCCCGCCACGTGCTTTTCGACATTATGTTGATGGCGAGGACTGGGATCTTGTCTTGGTAGTCGCTCGCACGGTAGGACGACAACGTGTAAGGAACCGAGAAATCCAGGAAGAACGAGATGTCGAACTGGACGTCAACCTCGTCGCCACCGTTCTGGAAGTAATGGTGCAAGTCCAGCAGCGCGTGGTGCTGGGGAAAGTTGGTGGAAAGCACGTCGTGCAGGTAGGCCACCTCGAGCGAATGCGGCTCGCTCTCCCGCCTGCCGATCCGGGGCTGCGATTGGTCGAACGTGTCGGGCTCCATCGAATCGACCCTCTTCGACTTGAACGGACGGGTCTCGTCTTGGGTCGTTATAACACGCCTCGTCTGCGATGCCTTACGTTCCTACAGACATAATGCAAGTCGATCTATAAAAGGATCGAGATCCCAACACGAGCATTTTGAGCATTTCCATGAACGGCAAGGGGATTTTTTGCGACAGAAAGAGAATGACGCATTCAAGCGCCAAGAGGTGCGGGCACGAGCTTTCGCCTATGTTGGGCGAACTCTCGCCCTATCCGGGCGAGACACTTTAGCGCAGGTGCATACCCGTGCGGCAACCGCAGGATCCATGGCCCGGCCGCTGGGTAAAGCACCGGAGCGATTAACGCTCGCCCCAATGGCGAATGCGTGCTATGTTGGGCGCACGCAATTTCCCTTGATGAGGGAAAAATCTGCAAGGTGTCCCGTCGATCGATTTGCATGCTGCCCTACGATTAGATGAAAACCGGGGATATAAATGCGTTTATATTAAACCGGATTAATCGAGCGGGGGATCACGTGAAATTATTCATTATCAAGACTTCTTTAATCTTCCCCCTTTTCGATCCGACGCTGTTTATCGCTCGATTTGCCATGATCGTTTCGATCTTGAAATCCTTGTACAAGTCCAGGACGAAATCGCAATACGAATTGCTTAACAAGACCTTGCATCCCCGTTCATCGAGTTCCTTCAAGACGTCCAAGAGTCTCCGCTGGTCCTCAGGCCCGAAACTCTCTTTCGTGTAACTTGTAAAACTCGCGGTCAGCGAAAGGGGGACGTAAGGGGGATCGAGGTAGATGAAATCATCTTTTTCGGCATAGTCCAGGCATTTTTCGAAACTGCCCACGTGCAATTCGATGTTTTTCAATGCTTTATTGACGGCCCGCAAGTTTTCCTCGTCGCACAAGATCGGGTCCTTGTAATCGCCGAAGGGAACGTTGAAGTGCCCATCGCTATTGACCCGATATAGGCCGTTGAAGCAAGTATGGTTCATGTAGATGTTTCTCGATGCTTTCTGGACATCTGTCCATTTAGCAAATATTTCCTTGTCCAGGTCAATATTTCTGATCTTGTAATAATATTCCTCCTCGTTCTTGTGCTGTTTCAAGGAGGCGATTAATGCATCGACGTTTTGCTGGATCACCTTGTAGATGTTGATCAATTCGGGATTGATGTCCATCAACACGGCGCGTTCGGGTAAAAGGTAGAAGAACATGGCGCCGCCGCCGACAAACGGCTCGATATACTTGTTGAACTTGGAAGGAATGAACGGGTCAAATTGGCTCAGCAGCTGCCGCTTGCCACCCGCCCATTTCATGAACGGGCGGGGGATACCCACGATACTTTTATTTTTTCTGTTTTGCGATCTAGCTCTTGCCAAGAAGTCGCCATCTGCATTATAATCGGGCTGATTCATGAAAGAAATCAAGGACTTCTGTTGTGCCTCTGGAAATTTACGCTTTTCTGGCTTGGAAGTCATGATGCTTCACGAAATGCCACGATACTGGAGAGTAGTAGCGTTGGAGAGTAAAAACGCATTGGTTGATATTCGTTGAATAGAAATGATCCTTGCCATGGTATCCTTGTGCCACGCGCCAAGGTGCGCGTCGGCAACGTGTGCGAATTTGATTTGCATCAGGACCCTATTACCCCTCGTTTGATCCGCTTCGGTGGCGATGGTGGTTTAATAGGTTGCGGCGGGGCCGGTTGCGCCGGGGCGTTCCGTAGCCACGCGGGAGGGACGGGCACGTGCGCCTTGATGGCGTGCAAGTCGCGCTCGTCGAATTCCCACGATTCTGTACCTGGCGGCGAGGGCAGCCGCCGCTTCGGGACGTGGCCAGGTAAGGCGCGAAAGACAGTGAGGAACTGCGGGTCTGCAGGGAATGCGACCGTGACCTTCCCGCCTAGCCTGGATACCGCGACCTTGAACGTGTGCTGGACCGGCGTGCCGTGGCCGTGCCAGCGGAACTCGACGGGCTCGATGCCGCCGAGCTCGTTCGCGGCCATAACCGTCTTGGAGTTCTCGCAGAATTGGAACGCGTAGGAATGCAGCTTTTCCGCGTAGGTCATAACCTTCCTGTCAGTGGCGATATAGCTCAGCAACATGCGGCTGCAAATTACCACGCACTTGTGTTTTGCCCGGCTCGTGAGCACGTTGAAGCGGTTGAGGTCGTAGATGAAATCCTCCTCGGCGGCGATCTGGTCCCGGTCGGAGATGTCGTATGACGCGATGATGAGCTCGCGGTCGGAGCCCTGGAACTTCTCGACGGACGATATGGTCATCTTGAGGAGGGACATGAGTAACTTGCGCGGGAGCAACGTCCTTCGCGGCCCTGCGCCAGTGAGAGCATCGTAGATCTTGCGCGTGATGACACGACATTGAGCATTGTGGGGGGATACAATGCCGACACGATCTTTCCAAAAGTTGATTTCCTCATCATCGTTTGCCGGAGCGATTATTTCATAAAACGCAAGCACAATGTTCGAAACCAGCTCCGCTTCGAAGTTGCTGACAGATTTTTCGTGGTGCCGGTCGTGGATAATGGTCTCGACGATGGCCGGGGGCGAGAGCACGCTGGCGAGCCACGGATCGGTCACCCTTGTTGCATTCCCGGCCAGCGTCGCCTTTGACTTGGCAGGATCAAGGTCGGCTTTCAAGTTTACATAGATGCCCATCTCGCGCGTGAACTCGACGATGTGCTCGTTCGATCGGTGATTGTATTCTAACTGGACGTTTGGCACGCCGTGCTCGAGCACGTAATAGGAGAACAAGCTGTTGAGCACGGACACGAGGTTGTCCGGGGCCTTGACGGGCTGCACCGGCGGGAGCTGGTTGTAATCCCCGACGATCACGACGCGAGTCAAATCGTCTGCCTGGATTTCCTCGGCGAGCGTTAACTCGGCATTCTCCGCTCGCCCGGGCACCCGGGTGCGGGGGGTGATGCTCGCGACCGGGAGCCCGCCCGGGGCGACGCGGATCTCGTGCTTCTTGATGAACTGGAGGCTCGCGAGGAAGTAATCCGGGGGCAGCTGGCTCGCCTCGTCGACTATCACCATGTCGAAGGCAAAATCCTTGCCGAGACGGTCGGGAAGGTAGAATAACGAGTGGGCGTTGGCGAAGATGATGCAGTTATCTTGCAGCTGCCTTTCGAGGGGCCTGCAGCGTGTGACCCTCCGCGTCGCCGCGTTCCACACCCAGGTGTTGCCATGGCGGACGAGATCATCGACCCGCGCGCTATCTACGGGCTCCTGGCTATCGGACCGGACAAAAACGAGTTGAAATTGGCCGATGACCGACATGTTGCCCTCCTTGTCCTCGCTCTCGAGCACCTTTTGAACCAGCACCCGCATCGCGGCGTACGAAAACGCGGTGATGAGGATCTTGGTGGATGCCATGTGGTCGCGCATAACGCGCCGCACGTGGTACTCGTTCATGAGGGTAACGATGGTCTGCGACTTGCCCGTGCCGGGCGGGCCCTGGATGCCGAACAAGACCTCGTGCAAGGCCTTGTTGATAGCCTCGAGCTGGGAATCGTCCGGGTCTTTCTTCAAGTCGGAATGGTATTCCTTCAGCTTGAGCACGCTGGACTTGACCACGGCCGGGCCGCGCAGGAGCTCGGGCGCGTACATGTAGACCTCGGGCGTGTCGAACATCCACGACGCCGGCCACGTCAGCACGGGGTGCATGCGGACGTCCCACAGCCACGAGAGCCGCATGCCGAGCCAGCTCGTGCCCAAATTGCGCCTTCGGAGCAAACCGGTCCGGTCGTTCGGTTCCTTCTGCCGCTTGAACAGCTTGTCCGACCAAGGGTCGTTCGCCCACGGGTACAAGTACCATTGCGTGGCCGCGGGCGACTTGTCGAACTCGGCCAGCAAATGCGCGAGGATGTCTTGCTGGGGCTCGGCGATCTTCGTGGTAACGTCAAAGCCTTTCAAGGCGTGATTCCAGTCCATCTCGTCGATTAATAGCGTCCAGTACCGCGCCTTTCGGTCGATCCGCATGTCCCGCTTCTCCTCGGGAATGACGAGCACGAGATCGCCCTCCTTGACCCTCACGTTGCTGGACTGCTCGGGGATGCTGAATGTGAAATGGAACAGCTGCGTGGAAGTGTTCACAACCTTTGTCGGAACGGTGATCCGGGCGGCGTCGAGATTGCCTATGGCCCGGTCGGGAAAGATCGTGCGCGTGAAGTCGGCGTCCATCTGCTCGACCGAGCCGTTGAGGCGCGAGAACATGTACCACACGTGCGCGATGCCGTGGTAGTCAGGGCCGAGCGGAAAGCCGCGATAGGTCTCGCCCGTGACGGGGCGCGAATGCACCGATATCGAGGCCCTCGCTTTGCCCTGGAGCCGGTACCGGTTGGAGTTGAGCGTGTGCATCTTGTGCTCGATCTGGCGTACGATCTCGTCGTGGGCTGCCGCTTTTTTTGCAGGGTGCTTCTCGTCGATGTACTCGTGCCAGTAATGGTAGTCGAAATAATCATAATGGGGGATCCAATACTTATTGCTGATCAAGAACTTGGGATCGTAGGACCGCGCCACGTCTTGCCACGTGTAGTTGATGACGCACGGCAAGCCGATGGCCATCTGTGCAAAGGACTTGAGGTCGTAGATCTTCTTGTGCTGGTAGGCGTGGACCACCTCGGTCGCGGACGGCGCGAACCAGTCGATGATCTGCTCCGTGATCGCGAGGAGCACCGGGCTGGCGATCAAGTGGTCGATGTGGCGCTGGAGCATGAGTTCCACGTTGTCGAGCTGGTCCTCGCCCCAGTAAAAGATGCCCAGGTCCGGCCCCACGAACCAGCCGGGTATCTTCGGGGATTCGGCCCGGACCCGAGCCTCGGTGATGTTCGCGACCGTGAGCAGCGCGTGGAACTCGGTCAAGAACCGGATCGTCATGGCCGTCTCGGACGCGTGGTCCAGGTCAGGGCTCACGAAGCACGACGTGAAGGCGTAGCGCGCGTGGGTCGCGGCACCGCCCGTCCCCGTCCCGGCCAGCGTGATCTTCGCACCGGCGGAGAGGAGCACGAGCGCGTCCTTGAACGCCTCGACCTCCTCGATCGGGATGGTACCGGGCAGGATCATATCGAGCCGGGCCTTGATGGATCGCCTCGTAACGGCGATGCAGAGGCTACGAACGAGATCGATGCCCGTGAGGGCGAGGATTCCCCGCACGCTGTCGGAGAGCCGGACGAAAGCATCGATCCATCGAACTTGGAACGACGTGACGACCAATTAGACTTGCCATGCGACCCGGCGCCCGAGGCCGACGAGGATCGACAGGGAGATTCACCAAGTAACGAAAGCCCTGAGATGTTGACCGACTTGAGTCAGCCGATGCCGCCCCCGGACATCGATGAAGACGGGTTGGATAAAATTGAGCCTGGACCATGGACCCTGGATAACGGCCGGATCAGGTGGCGCGGTTATGCCGGCGATGGCGATGTTGACAAGAGCTGGGGAGAGGACGACATCGATGTCTCTGGGACGAGCAGCGAGAACAAAACCCGTGAAGATCAAGGGGAAAGTGGTATCGACGTCTCCGGAACGAAGGATATCAGCGAAATCCGTGATTATCAAGAGGAAAGTGATATCGACTTCTCCGGAGCAGATAATATCGGCGAGAGCCGTGATGGTCAAGAGGAAGACGACATCAATTTCTCTGGAATAGACGAGATGGACCCCGACGGGGAGCGGGAACCCGAGGACGCCGACCCGGTGAATATCGACGAGAGCCAAGCAGAAGGTCTACCCCACGCCGTTTCAACGGATCAAGAACAAGAACACGAGCGCGATGTTGATGCTCTTGAAACGAGCGGCGTTGAAGACGAGGGCCCGCATGATGCCGATCAACTACCACGGCCTGATCTCCCCGAGGAAATTTTCTTGCTCCCCGTGATGAGGGCAAACATCGATGATTACATGGCACGCGCTGCTGTTGAGGGCGTCGATCTTGATCAAGCAGAAAACCTCCCCCATGCCGCCTACCCGAATGAAGATGTTCCAGATATTCAGGCCAGCACTGCGGAAAAAACCGCCAGAATCGAAACATCCGTACCCGAGGAGCCCGAGCAAGGGGAGCCGGTATACGAGCCAGACTCGAGGGGGATAGAAGGGAGCCGGAACGACCTGGATGTCGAAACCGATGCACACCGTGCGTTGAATGAGCCCGTAGTGGACGATATAATTAAGCAAGTTGCGAATGACATCGATTTCAAAACGAGCGAAGTTGTTGACGGCGATCTCGGGCAAGAACATGGCTCCCCGACGGAGCCCGATTATCCTGGGAAGACCAACGACGAGATCGTCGATGACATCATCGATAAAGTAGGTCGGGAGATCAAGTTCCAGCCCAGCGGTAACAATGCATCCATTGAAGGCGAGGGATTCGGCGATGACGACGCGAAACCAGATTATTCTGGGAAAACCACAGACGAGATCGTCGATGCCATCATCGATAAAGTAGGTCGGGAGATCAAGTTCCAGCCCAGCGGTAACAATGCATCCATTGAAGGCGAGGGATTCGACGATGACGACACGAAACCAGATTATTCTGGGAAGACCAACGACGAGATCGCCGATACCATCTCGGAACGCGTGAAAGAGAATATCGCCAAGTCCCACGAGGAAAGTCCGCTTGTGCTGGAGCCGGAAGCTGGCGACGGCCGCGACGAGCCCGAGCCGCTTTCACGAGATCGTGATGTGCAGGATCGGGAGCCGGTCGGCAACCAGGAAGCGGAGATAGAGCGGCTGCGCCCCGAACCGATGGAACGGGACGATGATGAATGGACGGCCAAGTTCGAGGCGGAAGACCAAGCAGAAGCGGCAGCGAGGGGGGCGGGGCATCAAGAAGGCGAGGCCGGGGCGAGCGAGGGTTCAGGGACCGGCACGGCCGGGTCGACCGAGGAAAAGCCCGTAGATAGCGGCTGCAACGATGGATGTGACGAGAACATGGCGCACGGCGGCCGATCCCGTGATCCCGGCCAGGACGGAGGGGACGACCGGCCACGAAACGAAAGTGGATCGGACGGCGAAGAAGGGAGGCGGGACAAGCGCACTGACGAGCCGGAGCCGGACATGAAGGCTCCTGACGACGACCAAGGCGAGCGCGAGATTAACGATCGTGGCGAGGAGCGCCGAGACACCAGAGATGAGCATCACGATCGTGACGAAGAGCGGACATCGAGGGATGACGAGGGCCGCGCGGAGGAGGCGCGGCAGGAGGAGGACGTGAGGGACGAGGTCGAGAAGGAGCGCCCGCGGGACGCGGAACCAGACGGGGGAGCGAAGAAGATCGAGCGGTACAGCGGTGATGGTAGCGCGCGCGGCGAGGTGACGCCGAACGACGAGGTGGACGAGCCGGATGTTGTGGATGCCGAGGGAGTGGTTGGATCCGAGGAAGATGAACACGATGCGGTGTCTGACGAAGGAGTGGGAAATGCCGAGCACGGAGAGGGTGATGAGGAAACAGGGCCAGCCGAGGCACAAGTCGATCGAGAAGAGGCGAGGAATGATGAAGATGACGAGAAGGGGAATGATCCTGAATCAGATGATAGCTGGCTCCAGCGGAAAGTGAGCCCGACGGGAACGATCACGTGGCGCGGGAAGGTCAAGACGGTCGGGAAGCAATATGCGGGCAAGCCGGTCGATGCATTCGAAGATGCTACGCATTCTGACAAGAATTACATCGAGATCAGGGATAAGAATGATGTTAAAGTGGATCGAAGCGTGGACGATAATGGGATTGGGGACAGCAAAGCGGCGATGCTCAAGAGAATAGTGGCCGAGTGGCCATTCAGGAACATCAAGGACACGAAGCCCGAGGAATACCCGCCCGACCACGAGATCGTGTTCAAGACGAAAGCCGGGAATCACGTGGTGTGGAAGGGGACGAAAAAGGCGCTGAAAGAGAGGCTGGAGAAGCAAGACACGCGAGCGATGGCAGACCAGCTCGGGATAAACCCGGCGACGATCATCCGCCAGTGCGCCGAGGTCGGGCTGCAGCTGGAGAAGGGAAGCACGTCGGGGTTCAACCCGCCGAGCAAGGAGGCGTTGGAAGCGGTGCTGGATCGGGCGGGGAGCGCCGCGAAGCTGGCCAAGGCCGCGGGCGTGAGCGGGCAGACCGTACAGCGGGCTTGCGAGAAGTGGGGGATCGACCTGCAAGCGAGGGCGGCGACGCCGGGCAACAAGTGGCAGCCGACGAAGGAGTTCCTGGAGAAAGAAATATTCGTGAAAGGGAAGCCGCTGGTGAAGATCGCCAGGGAAGCCGGTGTGGACGAACGCACCGTGTACCGGCGCCTGGAACAGCATGGCATCGATGTCAGGAAGGGCGCGATCGACAGGATCGACAAGGAGACGTTCGCGAGGGATATGCGGGAGAACGACAACTTGGCCGAGGTCGCAGCAAAACACCACATGACGAGGGAGACCGCTAAGAGCGTGGCAGCCCGGCTGGGCATCCCGGAAACAGAATGGGCGTTCATGAACAAGCCGGAATCTTTGCTTCGCCAGATGCCAGACAAATTGTTACAACAGCACTTGGAAACGAAGACCTTGAAGCAAATAGGTGATATGGTCGGGCGGAGCGAAGCGGCTGTCCATTACGAGCTAAACCGGAGGGGATTGAAAAATCCAAGGGCCAAAGCGTTCCTACCGGCAAGGGAGGACGAGCGGAGCGTTGCATCGAACGGCTCGATCTGCTGGGCAGGGATTCAAGTGGCAGTCGGACGCAAGTATCAAGGAAAGGTCGTTTACATTCAGCCACATCCGAACGGGCAAGATCTAGACATATTCTCGGATATAAATCACAAGAAAATCATTACCTCTACACGGATTCCTTTCAGCGACAGGAACCCGGTGCTCCGTGTCGATTCTTTGAATAACGAAACAAGAAAACGATTGCTAGAAATGCCATCTGAAAAGATCCAGGAGATGTATAATGACCGGCTCAACGGGATGACGACTAGTGCGATGGCCATCAAATATGGATTGCAGTACGATGAGATGGAAAAACTGCTAATCGAGAACCGTGTTAGCCCTAACGAGTTAACTATCGACCATGTCAAGGATTACATTGACCATTATCATCCAGGCGCGAAGGTGACGTCACCAAGAGTTATCGATAGCAAGCAACACGTCGATATCACGTGCGAGAACGGGCATGAGACAAAGATCTCGCCGAATTCTATCTTTTCGGGGGCCTGGTGTGGAAAATGCCATGAGGAGCAAAATTTCGCCGGAGAGACCAAATGTAGAGAAATATTTGAGGAATTGTTTAGTAAACCGTTTGCAAAGGATAGACCTGAATGGTTGATCGGGCCGAAAGGACGGCCTCTCGAACTCGATGGCTATAATGAAGGCTTGAAGATTGCCTTCGAGTACAATGGCATTCAGCATTACCAATACCACGAGTTTTTCCATAAAGGGGATCCCCGGGAGTTCCAAAAAGAACAAGAATATGATGCGCTCAAGGATAAAGAATGCAAGGACCATGGCGTAGTTCTTGTTTGGATCCCGTATTGGATTGACGAACATGACCGCAAGCAGTTCATTATTGACGAATTAATCGGCCGAGGGATTAAAATGCCGGTTTTGAGATCCTTGAAAATCAACCGAATTGGTGATTAATTCGTTAGAGAAAACCGCTTAATAAAGAAAAGAAAAAAGACTTAATTATCGAGGCGGGGTATTCGTGATGGATAGTCAGATGGTGCTTAGAAGCACCTGTGAATCACTTGTGGCCCGAGATTTCTAATCGGGGGTCTAATTGACCCCCGAACTTTATACTCGCGCCTTGTGACCCACATTTTCTGAAAAGTTTGGCTCTTGACACTCATAAATTGAGTGCTCGATTAGAGAAGCGAGGATTGATCCTCCTATCCACACTGAATACATGCGTTCTGGGGGCGCCACGATCTTGACATCGACCGACTCGGGGATCTGTTCTTTTATCTCCTTTTGAAGGCGTTCCTTCAAGCCAGGGTACATCGTGCTCCCGCCGCTCAAGACGATGTTTCCATAGAGATCCCGGCGCAGGTCCACGTCGCAGTTCTTGATCGAGTTGACGACCACGTCGTCGATCGGCTCCAACTCTTTACCCAGCACGCCGGGGTTGAAGAAACACTCGGGCGCCAGGAACCGTTCCACGCCGACCGTGATCGCCTCGCCGTCGGGCAGGATGTAGGTCTTTTCCATGCCCGCGACCTTCTTGGCGAGCATGAGCTCCTTTTCGGGGTCGAGCGCCACGTAGCAGAGTTTCTCCTTGATGTCCCGGACGATTTCCCGCTCCGCGGACGTCGTGAACGTGTATCCTTTCTGGCGCAGCAGCCGCTGCAGGTACGTCGTGATGTCCCGGCCAGCAAGGTCGATACGTGCGATGGCGTGCGACAGCGCGAAGCCCTCGTAGATGGGCACGATGTGGCACACGCCGTCGCCGATGTCTATGACGCAGCCAGTCGTGCGGCCGGACGCGTACAGCGACAGCACCGCTTGCATGCCCACGTACAGCGCGGGCACGTTGAACGTCTCGAACATGATCTCGGCCATTTTCTCCCGGTTCGGCCGGGGGTTCAGCGGCGCCTCGGTCAGCAGCACGGGGTGCTCCGACGGGTCGACCCGCAGGTCGGTGTAGAACGTGTAGTGCCAGATTTTCTCCATGGCAGTCCAGTCCTCGATGATGCCGTGCTCGACAGGGAACATGAGCTTCAGCACGCCTTTCAGCTGGAGTGCCTCTTCTCCGATGTAGTATTCTCGAGTGTAGTGCTCGACGTCGGTCATGATGCTCGTGTACTTCGGGTAGCCGATGAGCGTCGGGAACACGGAGCGTGGCTGGTCCTCGCCCGCGAACCCGTTCTTGGAAATGCCCGTCCCGTTGTCGACCACGAGCGGCTTCTGTGCCAGGAAGTCCAGTTCTTGTTCGGCCATGGTGTCTCACTTGCTCGTAAATCGTTTGCTCGTTCGAAAAGGCGCACGCTCTCACGAGGAATGGCAAGGGCGCGTGTCTTTTCCCACTTGTATTTGTGCACCCAGCACGCGCGCCGGTCTCTCGATCGGTATCGCGATCTTCGGTGAGCGGGTTTCCATTATTTTTTGGCGATATAAATCTTTCCCCATCGGCACCGCGCCGCTCGAACAATACATGCCCGATCCCGCGGTGGATCGTCGACGGCTGGCGAGCAACGCGTAACGCGACCGCCAAAACAGCAAGAAAATTACGGCATGCGTGTAATGGAATTACATCCCCGTGCACACGGAGATCGCGATCTTCGTGGTAAAAAACGCAAGTGTTGCAAGTTTCGCAACCCATGACGCTGGGGTTTCCAACCAGTTCCCCCGATCTACGTGCGATGTGATGGCAGCAACGATCATGTCCTTTCGATTGCTGTTAAACCAATCGGAAGAGATGACGGCGGCAGGACATCGCCTCGATGACGTTCGACCCGTGAACGCAAAAGGAAGTAAGGCGACGTCACCGCACTTGAAGGTCATCATAAATGGGATCCTCTGCGTTGTCCCAGAGAGCGAAGGCAAATTCTGCCAACTTCAGCAAGTTCTCGTCTCCGGGAGATCCGGGAGAGAGGCCATCGAGCAATTTCGGTCAATCCGACAAGAGCTTGCATTTCTCGTCGAGGCTGAACGCCCGGATGGCATCTTCCACATCCTTCAAGTTCGCAGCGATGTATAAGAAGGGCGCGCCTTCTGGAGGCGAAAGATCTACAACAAAAAGATGGGAAGAGAACAGCACGACAGCGAACATCACGCCGTACGTCTAGCGATTCGATTGCCCGATTCCCCTCGTGAAAAGCCGCGAGATGATTCCCCACGTGACCAATTCGCATCGGATCGAATCCGGGAACGACGTTCGTGGCCTATAACGCGCCGAGGCACCTTTAAGTCTGGTCATCGTTGTTTCCCTTTGCGCTCGAGTCGCTTTGGTTATCGAGAACATCGGGTTGGACGCCTCGCCCGAAGGCCTGGCACTTACGTCCTTGTTTCAGCATGCAGTGCTTTTTGAGACGTTCAAATAGCTGCTTGAGAAGAGGCTAAATATGGAGAACGATACTATTATACCGGGGCATACCACGATGCAACATCTCACCTATCGAATCCTGCTTCGGAAGGAACCTGAAGGGGGGTTCACGGTCACCGTGCCATCTTTGCCAGGATGCGTCACGTATGGCGAGACCATGGACGAAGCGGTCGAGATGGCGAAGGAAGCGATAGAACTGTACGTCGAAAGCCTGGAAGCGCACGAGGAACCCGTTCCGAGCGACGCACAGATGTTCGAATATACCGTGGTGCTCGAACGTGACACCTAAGTTTCCCGCCCTCACGGCGCGTAAAGTGATGGAAATCCTCGTGAAGAAGGGGTACGTGCTCGACCGCGTGAAAGGAAGCCACCACATCTATTATCACCCGACCACGAAGAAGCGAGTGGTCGTCCCGCTGCGGAAAGCCGAACTGCCGATAGGGATGCTGAAGGAAATCCTTCGCCAAGCAGGGATAGACAAGGGCGAGTTGGAAAGCTTGTTATAGATGCCTCTTTAACTTGAGATGGATTTGTCATCCTCGATGCGGGGATGATCACCCGATACTACGCACGGGATTGCCCCGCGAGCATATCAGCCGTGTTCGAAGAGATCACGCAGGGCAAGGTGCGGGCACTCGTCCTGATGGCCATCTTGATAGAGGCGTTCTACAACATGTGCTAGGTGATTGGAAAGGCGGCAGCCAAGGCCAACTTGAACAACTTCATGGAGAAGCTGCCCGTGGAGATCGTGCATGTTGAAAAGGACATCATGTTCAAGGCCGGTGCCTTGAAATGCCAGTTCCGGCGGGATCTTTCTTATAATGATTGCACGATCATCGCCCTATCGCTGAACCAGAAGTTGTTGCTACACACGACGGAAAAAGAATTCAAGAAAAAGGTGCCATCGCTCAAGGTAGTCGAGCACGGCTTTTAAATTGCTCCGATCGATGCGGGATCACGACCTGGTCAAGGTCGCCGAGTCGGCGATGGTGCCGTTCGCGTGCATCCCGTAGATGTACAGCGAGTTGCCGCGGATCACGTACTTCCCGTACATGGTTTCGCCCGTGATGTAGGCTTGCGAACCGGGAATGCCCGCGCCTTGCCAGGTGTCGGGATTGACCGTCGCCGTGAGCATGTACGTGATGTTACCGCGCGTGACGCGCTGGTAGTGGTGGTCGTGCCCCGATATGACGAGGTCCACGCCCCCGGCCTCGAAGATCGGGGCGAGTTTCGCCGCCACCCCCGTGCCCTCGCCGTTGTTGCCCGACGAGTACAGCGGGCAGTGGGTCGTGACGACGATCCAGTCACCCGGGTCGATGGCGGCGAGCGTCTGCTGGAGCCAATCCTCTTGGTTTTGCGTGAAGGATTCCAGTCCCCATTCCACGTCGAGAATGATGAAATGCACGTCTCCCGCGTCGACCTTGTACCAGAACGGTGAATCGGCCCCTGAGCCAACCCCGCGGAAATAGCGGCCGAAGTTTTCCCGACCGAAGAACAAGCTATCGTGGTTTCCTATCACCGGCATCCGGAGCGCCGCTGGCACGCTCGAGCTCGTGCCCGGATACAGCGCGCTCATTGCCTGGAAATATCGGCTCCAATCCCCGGCCACGCTGCCCATTTCCGTGAGATCACCGGCCTCGATGATGAGGTCCGCCCGTTCCGAGACCATCCTTTCAGCAAGCTCCCCGGGAAATCGTGAATGCATGTCCGAGATGGACAAGAACGTGATGCCGTCCGAGGAGTTGCGCGGGGCGGTCTTGAAATAGCGGGGCATTCCCAGGCCCGCGGGAACGGGCTGCGACGAGCTCGAATTCGCGAGGGCATGGAAGCGGTACGTCGAATTTGGCAACAGTCCCCAAAGATAGAACCTGTGTGAAGTGCCGTCGCCGCGATCGAACGCGTGCGCCGGGATCCCCGACCCGTCGAGCTCGTACTCGATCATCAAGTTCCCTTGCGCCGAGGGCGTGTAACAGGCCAGGACGATCTCCGACGACGGGTTCCCGCCGGGGAAAACGACGATCGGCGTGACTTGCGTTTGAACGGAACCCCCGCCAAGGTTGACGAACGCCGTGACGCTCGCGACGAGGATGATGATAGTGCTCGTATAGGCGAAGCGGTAGTGCCCTTTTCCCTTGGTTCGGGCCATCTTGACCGAGAAGGCAGCGTCGAAGGCGATGCACGCGAAAAGGAACGCCCACGCCACGTATATCCACGGCCTGAGCGATGCGACGCCGGCACCCGCCCCGTAACCGGACGCCCACCAGATCCAGAAGCCACCGGCGAACACCCACGCGCTGAAAACGGCAGATAAAGCCGTGCAAGCAGCGAGGGCGAGGGCAGCGGGTATACAGTACCTCGCGTGAAGGGGTTTTTTTTGGGTTGACGCCATCGAGACGATGCCTTCGAAGACAGACCGAGAATAGTCGTGGGATGAATAGGATAGTTTTCGCATCTAAATTGAGTTATCGGCGAGCTATTTTAAAGATCATCCGGCTTGGAACTGCTGAAAAACCATCACGAACCTGTCATTTATTTTTCTCGGCAACGCGCGGGATGACGCCGCTGTAGTACTTGCAGTAGTACTGCTCGCCGACGTACGGGCAGCCCCGATTGCGCTGTGGGGCTCGCGGGTTGGTGCACTTTCCCCGCAGCGAGTACATACAGCTCTCGCCGAGCCGCATCACGTCTCTTCCACCACCATGGCGGTTCGCTCTCGATCGATTGGCATTGCTTTCTTAGTGGCGTGCGATTGTTTTAAGGAAGTGGCACATGGAACCAAAGCAGCATCAAAAACAGATGCGGGCTGCTTTAAACCGATCCCCCGCCTCGATGGCTGGTGCCCCCGGGCGATCCCGGCGCGTTCGTCGGTCAATGCTCTGTTTCTTAGGGGATCGTGCCCCTAAGAATTAGGGGTTTCCGGACTTTCTGGAATGGAAAGTCGCGTGGACGACCGTTTTCGTCCCATTCGAGATCCTGTCGGCCATGGGCGTGAGCGGCATGTTCATCGAGTTCGTGGGTGCCATGCTCGCGGGCGCCGGCGTGAGCCGGCCATTCTTCGAGCGTGCGGAAAACGAGGGCTATTCCACCGATGGCTGCTCCTACCACCGCACGATCATGGGGGCCGCCCTACAGGGCATCTTGCCCGAGCCCGATCTCCTCATCGCCGCGAGTTTTCCATGCAACGGAGGCGTGAAGGCAATCGAGCGCATCGGCGAGCTCACCAAGAAGGATGTATTCGTCATCAACGCGCCGTACGACAATACCGAGAAGGCCGTGGACTACCTGGCCAGCCAATACGATCGCCTCATCGCTTACGTGAAGCGGGTCACGGGGCGCGACCTCGACCACGACAAGCTCGCGCAATCCATCCATTATAACAACGAGACACGCTAGTACTTGCTCGAAGCGTTCGATCTATGCAAGCACGTGCCCAGCCCGGCGAATAGCGATGACTGGAAAAACTTTGTCATCAGCGTCCTGACCAGCGGCACGAAGGAGGGCGTTGCCGTGGCGAAGACCTACCGCGACGAGCCTCAAGACCGGGTCGACCGCGGCATCGCCGGCCTCCCCGGCGAGCGGCACCGCCTCCTCTGGATCCAGAACCGCATCCCTTCATGGAGCTGCTCGGCTCGAAGGCGAGCGCGGGCAAGCCGTGAGCCCTTCAATCGCCGCTGGCACTCTTCTGGGCGGCAGTATCCTTCAGGACCGACACCTCGGGCACGCGCGCCCGCCGCACCTCGGCACGGCGTATAAACACCCATATATTTTTCTCCGCTGTGCAGAGATAGAAGTTTTCCCAATCGAGCAGGGCCCGGTCCACGAGCACGCGAGCGCCGGCGGCGAGTTCACGTGCATCACCAGACGGCCGCGGCGCCGTGACCGAGTTCGCGGGGACGATCGAGCGGGCAGTCCCGGACAGCCTTTGGCGCGCCGCAGCGACCTGGCGGAGCTTCTCGCCGTCCACCTCGGCATTCACGGGCACCATTACCGCCGTGACCTGCTCGGCCCCTTCATTCTTGTCGACGTGCCGCTTGGTCATGATACAAGCGACCGCGGTTCGCTCGTCGAGCTTTGGATACAAGGTTACCAGACGCCCGGCGAGGTGCAGGCGACGCAGCACCGCGGGCACGAGACCGGGCAAGTCCCCCGCGTCGCCGCCGGGGTGGATCCATGGGGGGCGGGG
>Ga0172366_10000609_pt1 | contig 26385 bp, 23 predicted proteins | sample LakKivSesite69cm_FD_114533 | JGI IMG/M metagenome (GOLD analysis project Ga0172366, IMG submission 114533) | Sediment microbial communities from Lake Kivu, Rwanda - Sediment site 69cm | ecosystem: Environmental > Aquatic > Freshwater > Lake > Sediment | place: Rwanda: Western Province, Lake...
ACCTCCGCTGCGTTGGCGCGGGCCTCCTTCTTTGCCGAGAACACGGCCCCCAGAACCGAGGACGCCCTTGCCTGTCCGTCGTGCTCAACCGCGTTGCGAAGGGCGAGGCCCCTTATCAGGTCCTCAAGCGAAATGTCGTTCGTCATTCCCAGCCCGAACACCGGCCGTGATTTGCTATATATATTGCTCCCAGCCCCCGGCAACTCGGACCCGGTGGATCCATTCAAGGCCTTGCCCGGGGTGGAAGCAACCTTTTTATCCCGCCAGACCCGGAGCCGGGGCGATGCCACTCGGGCTGAGGAAAGCGAAGTCCGCGGACGTGACCGATCTCCACGAGCTCTCGGCAGGGGACATACTTGCAAGACTGGCCGACGTGACCGAGCAGCTCATGAAGGCAAGGCAGGATTATCAGACGCTCCAGAGCATATTCCTCAAACTCGACGAGAGGACGACAGCCGTGGATCAGATGACATCCGAGATGAAGGCCCAGGTGGAGGACATGAAGACCAGGGTCCTCGGAATGCAGACTGCCATGGGCGAGATCGGATCAAAGCTTGCCGACATACCCACGATCAAGGCCAAGATCCACGCCACACAGGGCGATGTGCACGAGCTGCAGGTCGCGCTGGAACGCATGAACGCAGTCCTGATCGACATCGACAAGCTCTTCAAGTTCCTGAAGAGCCCCGGCTTCTAGTCCGCAGAACAGGGGGAGTGCCGACGAGGTCCAACGTCGAGTTGAAAGCTCGATACCCGGACCAGGAGAAAGCCAGGGCAATCCTCATGGAACTTCGGGCATCCTTCGAGGGGGTTGAGAAGCAGGTCGACACCTACTTCAAGGTGCCTGCAGGAAGGCTCAAGCTTCGGGAGATCGCGGGCGGGGGATCGGAGCTGATCTTCTACCGGAGGGACGAGGCCGCCGCAAGGAGGGACTGCGCCTACGAGATCGCGACGATCCCGGACCCATCAAAGCTCAAGGACGTGCTCGTCTCGGCGCTCCGCGTAGATGTGCGCGTCGCGAAGACCAGGGAGGTCTACCGGCTCGCAGGAGTCAAGATCAACCTCGACGAGGTACACGGGTTGGGCGGATTCATCGAGTTTGAGGTCAGGGTGCAGGGCAACGATTTCGATGGAGCCGACTCCAAGGTCAAGGAACTCATGAAGCGCTTCGGCATTGGGGCCGGGGACGCCCTGTGCTGCTCATACAGCGACATGGTCAGGAAGGCGGGCTAGCTCTGGGACTGGTTTATCGCGACCTCGGCTATGTCGGTGCCGTAGTCAGCGATCCTCTCCATGCTGTCGAGCATCGCGTTGACCTTGATGTTCACAACGACGGACGCCCTCGCCAAGTGCTTCCCCAACCCCAGCCTCTTCTCCCTTATGCCGTCCCTTAGGTCTATGACCTCGTTGGCAAGCTCAACGTTGCCGTTGAACAGAGCCTGCATCGCCCCGGTGTGGATGTGGAGGGAGTCGTTGTTTATGTCGACGAGCCCCTCGATGATGCCGTCGTTTACCTCCACGTCCGATAGATCCAACACATGCCCGGCCATTCGTTCCGCGTGGTCGGCGATGTGCTCGATCCGCTTGATGACGGATTCGTAGTCAAGGCAGTTCACCGGCTCCAGGCCGAGCCTGTTGGCCAGCTCGGGGTTGAGACAGGCCAACCTCAACTGCCTGATGGTCAGGAAGTACATCCTGTCGACGTCGCTGTCCCTCTGTATGGTGCTTCGCGCCAGCTCCGGGTCCGCCTCCTGCAGGGCCTTTATGGCATCGCTCTGCATGGAGGAGGCGATGGCGTGGGCCCGCCCGATGCCCTTCAGGATCTCAAGCTCCTGGAGGTTCAGCAAGCTGTGGAGCGCGATCTCGTTTGAGATCTCCTCGATGGTCTCCAAGCCTATGAGCTTGCGGCATGTGGACTTGATCTCATCTATCTGGGCCACCGTGAGCCGCTTGTCGGAGACCACCCTGATTACATCGCACCCGTTTAGGTACCTGGCGATGATGGAGCGGGATATGAACTTGTCATCGTCCTCATTCCTCACCCTCACGACCCCCTCCTTCTGGCTCTCAAGGGCCTTGGGATCGGGCACGACGATGAGGTATCCGTTCTTCTGCGATATCAGCCCGACCTCGGACTTCTTGGCAATGCTCGATTCGCGGACCCATCTCTTGGGAAGCGAAACGACGTAGGTCGAACCGCCGATGAGCTGAACGCGCCTCGTTTCCATGAGCACTACCGGCGTCTCGCGCAGGCTTGGGCTCGATATATAAAAATGTGACCGGGTATAGAGCCCAAAACGAATCTATAGGAGCAATTAACCGTCTCTAAAGGCGAATGTGTTGGTTCCTGACCTCTGCGATCGGACGCTGCCACTGAGGCCTACCGCGAGCGAGGAACGCCGACATCCGAGAATCCGCCGCTGCCGACCTTAAGCGCATCACCTATGGAGTGAGCCGGCCCTCGGAACTCCGCCCGATCCATGCCCTTGCCCTTCGCGACGAAGAACTCAAGCTCGATCACCCTCTCCCTTGAGTGCCCACGCGCCACCCAGTGGTTCACGGCCGACTGCACCTGGTCCAGCACGGTCTGGAGGTTGGCCTCGTTGAAGATGATGATCGAACCGGTGGCGTTGGCTGGCCTGGCGCCGGCGGGCTTCGGCATGTCATCGCAGTTCAGGCCCGCCCTCCCGATCTCCGATCTGAGAAGGCCCCAGAAATCCTCATCGATCCCGGGGCTTGTATCGATCACGACGTCAAGGCCCGAAAGAGCTTTGACCATCTGATCCCGAAGGCCCCTTTTCTGCAGCAGGACACCTGGGCCGTAGTCAAGAGTCTCGACCCTCATCTCCGTTTTCACCAAGCTATCGTCCCACCCAGCCGTCCTGGGCGCTGCTAATATGTCTAACCGTGAGGACGACAACCAACGTCACAAGGGGCCATCAAGCGCAGAGCAATCAGGTGGGAATCGTAATGCCGCCGCAGTTCTGATTTGGATCCCTTCCGCGATCGGGGAGGCCTATCGCGAATCGAGCATCCGGGTGGATCGCGGTTCCCTGTAGAGCCTTCGTCTGACCATCAGCGTCCACAAGACGGAGCTCGCCACCAGAAGCGTCGCGGTCACCGTGAGCCACTCCAGGAGATAGATCCAAGCTAGCGCAGCGTCCTTCACGCGAAGGGCTTCGCGCAGGCCTTCCTTCAGCCTCCGGAACGCATCCGTCATGAGTTCGTATGATCGTTCGAACTCCCGGGCCATGTATGCTGAGTAGGACTCGCCCCGGACCATCTCTATTTCGGACAGCTCGTCCTCGAGGCCTGCGGTGCTCGCCCCGAATCTATCGACAAACTCGACCATCGAAAGGTACAGAAGCCTCTGGTCATGGTAGTCCCGAAAGAGCCGCCGAAGCTCGTGGACTTGGAGGGGATCCGTGGGAAGCTCGGCCTGGGATGCGAAGTAGACGATGTTGGCGCACATGTCGTCAAAGAATCCCCACTCAAGCAGGTTCCTATTGTCATAGGTGTTCAGCGGGGTCATGAAGACGAGCGACCTCCCACTTCCGAAGTCGCCGCAGGCCAGGATGGGCCACCTTTCGCCAAGATCGGATTCGGCCAGCAGACGCCCTCCCTGGCGCATCATGACCCGGTTGATGGTGTAGGTGAAGGGCCTCAGCCCGCCCCATGGAAGGCTCTTGATGAGGACGTTGTCGGGGTCGGAGACGATGAGCCTGTAGGACAGTTTCAGGTAAATGCCGTCCACGACATCGACCGGCAGTATCCCATCTATGGATGTCCCCCTCCACGACGGGTAGCTGCCAGCCGTGCCCCCGAAGCTCGTGTGGCCCCCGGACATCATATACCCAAGGCCGTCCTGCACAACGGCCTCGGACATCATCTCGATCTGCTTGGGCGTGAAGGCCGGAAGCTGGATGTTGGAGAAGGCAACCACATCGTAGTTGGCCTTCAGGAACTGTGAGGTCCTCGGGTACCTGATGTTCATGTACCGACGGATTTCATCCAGCTGGGCTCCGAACTCGTAGTACGGCACGACCGACGTGGCAAGGAGGGGATCCTCAACGAGGTACTGCGGCCGGCCCGAGTAGGGCCACTGGCCAACGAAGAGCAGCCTTATCCTGCCCGTCGCTGGGTCGGTCCTGGCATCGACCGCTTGAACCAGAAGGATGGCAGCCACGACCATGGCAAAGAAGAGCCCAACAGCCATCTCTTTGCGGCGTCCCTCCATCGCTGCTTCGCTCAGATTCATCGGTCCATTCATATCCGATCAGCTAAACGTCCTTTTCTCGGTCTGCAGACGGTCCCATGTCGGGTATTCCTCAATCAGCGCGACCTCGATCTTCCGTGCGTCCACAAGGCGGACGATCCTCTTGCCAAGGCTGGGCAGGGTTTCTATCCGGTTACGGCGTGGGTCGTAGACAAGGAGGCTGGGGTTGACGGAGAGCTTGTTCCTGAGGTGGTCCGCGAGCTCCTCCATTTCCCGCCCTGACATGGGAACGCGGGGGCACAACGTGGTCTTCACAAGGAGGTTGTCCTCGTCGATCTGCTCGTAGGGCTTCCTGACGCGCCGAGCCATGCGGCCCAGCCTGTTCTTGAGTTGGACCGCGTCCTTCAGCCTAGAGGGGCACACGTGCACGTTGAGGGAGGTGTTGTCTTCACAGAACCTGGCGACCTCAAGCGCGGCCTCGATGCTCCCCCGGACGGCCATGGACTCATCGTTGACGAGCCTCAAGCCCCTCCTCGCGAAGCCCTCGCTTGTGGTCTCGCACATCTCAAGCTCGTTGAGGTTCAGGAAGCTGCAGCCGGCGGAGTCGGCCATCGAGGCGATCGCCTTCATCTGCTCGACCCTGCCCGGCATCGCCGGTATCTCAACCCCCGTGGTCAAGCCCGTCTTGCCTGCCCTCAGAATGCAATCCCGATGGGCCCTGGTGGCGTGGATTCGAAGCTCATCCAGACCCTCGCTCTTCAGAGAACGGAGCAGCGCCAAGCCCATCTCTGACTTCGCGGTGTAGAGATGGACGTGATGGTCCGGACCGAACTCCGACTTCACAAGGGCCAGGAACCTCAGCGCGCGATGCGGCCTCGCAAGCGGGTCGCCCCCGGTCATCCCCGTGCCCATCGCATCCATGAGGTGCCCCTCCTCGAGTATGTCGGAGTCCCCGTGCACCGGCCTCTCATTCGCATAGGGCAGGTCCCTCCCCTTCCTTTGCGGGGAGAGCGGACAGTAGAAGCATCTTCTGCTGCAGACCCCGGTGACAAAGAGCACAAGCTTCGCGCCCATGGTGCAGAGACGGCAGCCCTCAGGCAGCTGCCCAACAAGATACGACCCGTAGCGCGTCCGCCTGACCAGCGTGTCCACCTCGTTGCCGTCCGCGTCGAACCCTCGACCTCACCTGCGCCTGATGAATCTGAACAGCACAACGACCACAAGGACAACCAGAATGATCAGCAACACGTCGATGAGCCCCTGCGTCCTTTCGAGAACCAACAAAGCCACCATCCCTCTCTCGGATCGGCCACGCTGCGGACAGATAAAGCTCTTCGCCGCCGCGGGTTGTAACAGTTTTCAGCCTGCAGGACAGCGCCAAGCAACGCTGCGGGGGTACCTGAGCCGGTCAAAAGGGCTGGACTTAAGATCCAGTGGCGAAGGCCTGCGTGGGTTCGAACCCCACCCCCCGCATAGCCCTCTTCTCTGCCCGGAGTCCGGGCCCTGCTAGAGGAGAAAGATCACAGGGGACAGGAATAGCCAAGGTAGGGGGTTCTTTGCCGTCGGGCCCCCTCTCTTGGCTTTCTATGTGCCTCAATCCACTGTGAAGGTGCCGGGACCGTCCATCCCCGATTGAGCTACGGTTATTTCGCCGCCCATGGTACGTTGTGGCCAATCAGAAATGCATACTCCGCAGCTGCGCCTGTTGCCACGCCGCTCATCGGCCCTGAAGCGACTGACCCATTCCCTGGCCATACCCCGTCCGTCCTGCACGGTGATGCTGGACGCCTCGTGCCCGTGCCCCGGCCCAGCCTAGAAGCCCCGGCATCACGAGGAGCAGGAGCGGAACCAACACCTAGCCTCGACGTTCGCTAGGCACACGGCATAAGGGCACAAGACCTTCTAGGCGGGGGTGGGCGACTCCGTGCAAGGAACCGTCCACCGCCTCCGGTATGTTCGGCGAAGAGAGTCGGACGCAACGAACCCAAGTTAAGAGATTTAAGCCGATCACAAAACTCGGTGGCGATGAAGCGTTCGGCAGTCATCCTTGTCGTCTTTGCCGTTGTTCTTCTGGTTGTGCAACCCGTCCACCCTGCCTGGGTTGACCTACCTGAACGACCCGTCATGATCTACGGCAGCTACCTGGGGGGCACTGAGAGGACGGGAGGCTGGGACATGGCGTATGACCTCGCCGTGGATTCCTGGGGCAATGCCTACGTTGTAGGCAGCACGAACTCGGAGGACTTTCCCGCCGAACGCGGTGCTTACAGTTCCTGTCAAGGCGGGGGGAGGGATGCCTTCGTAGCCAAGTTCAACAGCTCGGGGCGGGGCCTCGAGTGGGCGACATACCTGGGAGGTGACGGGGCCGATGCCGCGTTCGCGGTCGCACTCGATGGCCAGGGATGCGTATACGTCACCGGGGAGACAAACTCTTCGAACTTCCCAAGGACAACACCGGGCCTTGGGAGCAACGAACCCCGCGGGGGGAATGACGTCTTCGTGGTCAAGCTCAGCCCGGACGGCAGGTCGGTTGAGAGGTCTATCACCCTCGGCGGGGATCGCGATGACTCCGGGCAGACAATCGGAGTTGGGCCAGATGGAAGCGTCTTTGTGATGGGCAACACTCACCCTGGCAGCGGCTTCCCCGTCATCAACCCCCTTGTGACCAGCGTTTCGGGTGCCGGGTGCGGCTTCGTTGCCCTTATCTCCGCGGAGTGGACCTCATTCAGATACTGCTCTCTGGTGAGCTGGGCAACCAAGTCGATCGGAATCACGATGTTCAGGGCGGGCGTGTGTGACGTCGCCCTCGATGAATCCGGGAATGCCTATGTCACCGGCTCCGTGAATGAGAACAACCTCCACACTGTGAACCCGTCGCAGGCCGAGAGCGGTGGCTACGAGGATGCGTTCGTGGCAAAGATCGCAGCGGCGGGAGGGTACGCCTACTCGACCTACTTCGGGGGGTCGAACCGTGACTACGGAACCTCGATAGCCCTTGGCGACGATGGCAGCCTCTACATCACGGGGATGACCCAGTCCCCCGATCTTCCCGCCCGTGGACAGAGCGAGTACCAGGGGTACACGGGAGATGGGCGGCCTCCCCAGGACTGTTTCGTTGCCAAGTTCGATCGCGATGGCGTTCCGGTATGGTCAAGGTATATCGGCGGATCTGACGACGACCTCGGCTTCGCCATCGACACCGATCCGTACGGGAACCCGTACGTGACGGGATACACGGAATCGCTTGACTTCCCGGTGCTGAACGGGGAGAGCAACTCGAATGGGACCTCGGTGGAGGACTGCTTTGTGTTCAGGCTTGGCGGGGACGACGGCGAGATCGTATTCTCGACGACATTCCTCAACTTCGGCACGTCCCTGGTGGATGCGTCGGACCGGGGCTATGGCCTCGCCGTTGATGCGAGTCTCTCCACGTACCTATGTGGATGGACCGGTGCGAAGTTCGAGAACATAACCACTTTCCTCGATCAACGCAACTCAGCCTTTCCCCAGATGAAAGGCAAGTTCGATGCCTTCATTTTCAAACTGAGCGACAGGGTTCCAAGGATCACCACCGTCTCCAAGGACTACACCTCATTTCGGATCGAGTGGTCACCTCCGTTTCCTCCCTCGTACCCGGGCCCCACTGGCTACATCGTCCGATACGGCGAGAACAGGAGCACATCCGAGTCCACTGGAACGCTTCCTCCCGAGGCGACGGCGACCCAGGTGCTTGGCCTCGATCCGGAGAAGTCGTACTACTTCAGGGTCACCGCCCTCTACCCCGGCGGTGTCCAGGCCACCTCCCTGGACCGGTTGAGCTTCAGCGTCGGACAGGCCCTGAACATGTCCATTCTAGCTCTCATCATGCTCGGGGTGGCTCAGGCCCATCGAAGGCAAACGGCCAACCCGTGGCATTGCCGCGGCTTCCCTTTCGTGGGAGGATGCTATGCGCTCAATCTCGTGCTTGAAACCTCTCGGTACAGCCTCCTTCGGACCATCAGGGACCACAGAACCACGGCAGCCGCCAGGAAGACGCCGGTTGTGGCCAGCCACTGCACCAAGTAGACCCAGAACATCGCTTTGTCCTTGAGCCTCATGGCATCATCCTCCAGCTTCTCCAGTTCGGCCATGGCCATCTTCATGGCGTCGTGCGCCGCAACGAAGTCCTTGTCGAGATAGTCCCGTGCCGCCCTAGTCCTGTACTCCTCGGTTGCCTCGGAGGCGGCATAGATCTTCGAGGAGTCCGCCCCGAAGATCTCAGCGAAATCCAGAAGGCTTGTCAGGAGGGATTTCTGGATGGCATAGTTGAACACCAGGCGTCGGTAATCGTGAACCATGAGGGGGTCATCCGGCAGATCCCTGCCGGTGCTCCACCAGATCATGTTGGCGATGATGTCCAGGGCGTAGGGGTTGCCCGCCGGCGAACTCCAGAAAGAGTCGGTAACCATGTCCCTGAACGTGAACGTGATGGATCGGTTCCACTTCCAGTAGAAGACATGGGCTATCTGGCCGGGAAGCGGCGAGCCAACTCCGACGCTGTTCTTGGTGTAGGACAGTATGACCGATCCCGGTTTGGGCACCGCATTCAGGCCACCGTAGAGCGGATAGACGGGCTCGATCATGGCCTTGTAGGGCTTCATGATGTTGGGGAGAGATGGATCATCCTTCACGATGAGAGGCCCAAGGTGGCCCTGGAAGTTGTGGTCATCCGCGATCACGGCGTCAACGTCGTTGGGGAACGCCTCGGGGAGGATGCTGTTCCTCCACATCTCATAGTATGCCGACACCCCGCTCATGATGCTTCTGTCATTCATGGCAGCCTTCGGGTAGTCTTTGAGGGCATCGTATATCCATCTGGCCTGCCCGGCGCTGATGAACGACATGTCAACCTGGGCCAGGAAGATGAACTCGTATGTCAGAAGCTGGTCGTAGGTCCTGGGGAAGTAGATCCTCATGTATCGCATGATGACAGCACCGGTCACCTCCCCAAATGCCCGGGTCGCGATGACGGTCGGATCGGTTGACGGTTCGGCCGTGAGCCAAGCGGTGAGGGTCGGAGTGCTCGATGCCTTTCCCATGGCGAGTACCTTGATGATTCGGGACTGGTTCTGGGCTGCAACCGGGCCGACTGACGCAACGAGCATCAGGCCAACAACCAACGCGCCGAGCGGTCTCAAGACGATGGGGCCGAATCTCACCGACTCTTAAACATTCCCCCTTGAGCCCTTGGGGCTCACATGACACTAATATCCAACCTGGACAGGCAGGCATCGTGATGAGGCAAGGGAATCCGGTGGGCCGCGCCCTTGAATCCGAGGGTGGGGAGCCGCGGGCGGTGGACATCGGCCACGATCCGCAGCTGTTCGTGGACAACTACCTCGTGGACAACTACTGGGGCATGCGACGCCAGACGGAAGCCGTATTGCGGATCTTCCACCCGCCGCGGAAGGACGAACGCAACCCGCTCATCGCGGAAAACGGTGGCTACGTCAATGTCGTGCGTGACGAGCGGAGAGGGCTCTTCCGCATGTGGTACCAGGAGTTCTGGGACCAGAGCCTCAACCCAAGGATGTATACGTATGGCATCGCCTATGCGGAATCCACAGATGGCATTCGGTGGAAGCTGCCGCGGATCGGGAAGTTCTCGTTCAAGAACACGCTTGACAACAACATCGTGCTGCTTTCGCCCTCCGGAGGCGACGCGGAAGGGCAGTTTGTCCTGGACCTGCCCAAGGATATGCGCCGCGGCTACGAATACATCATGCTCTACGTGACCTACGACCCTAAACATCGCGGCATGCACCTGATCGGGTCACATGATGGGATCGACTGGGACCCGTCGAGCGACACGTTGATCGCGCCCGGCTTCACCCCCGACACGCATAACTGCATCGTATGGGACCCGCGGCAACGGAAGTGCGTTTGCTTCACGCGAGCCGTGAACATCTACAACGACGAGAATGGGCTCCGTCGGAGGGTGGCACGGTTGGAGAACTCCAGGCTATGGGATATGTGGCCGATCGTCCCCGAGAACATCCTGATCCCCGACGAACTTGACGCCGAAGGCGGACACACGTTGTTCTATGGAATGCCAACGAAGTACTACGCAGGGATCTACTGGGGATTCCTCTGGCCCTACCGCCCAGGCGAGGATATCTACACCGAGCTGGCTTTCAGCCGCGATGGGAGAGACTTCCAGCGCCTTCCCGCCCGTCCGCGTTTGATTGACCTTGGTCCCGGGCAGGCCTGGGACCGAGGCATGGTCTTCGCGTCAAGTTGGCTCGAGGTTGGGGATGAGTGGTGGATCTACTACTCGGGCTCTGACGCGGGACACAAGTCGCACGAGGTGAAGACGGGAATCGGCCTGGCCCGCGTACGCAAGGAAGGCTTTGTGTCGTTGCGTAGCCCGGCTGGGGGCGGCGTCGTTGTCACTCGCCTGTTGCGCTGGCCTGCCGGCAGGCTCTACTTGAATGCCGATGCCGGCCAGGGCGAATTGACCATATGGCTGACCGACTACGACCGCAAGCCGATCCAGGGCTTTGATCCGAACCCGAGCCTTCCTATCAGGGGCGACAACGTTCGCCATGAAGTGAAATGGAGAGGTGGGGATATCCGCAGTCTGAAAGGGCGCGCGATCCGCCTGGAATTCCGCATGGAAGATGTTGTGGACCTGTACGGCTTTCGGGCAGTCCCCGAAGGGGAGCAGCCATGAAGAAGAAGGATCCATCTCTGCTGCCTCGAGGCGAGCGGCCGAAAGCCGCCGACACCTTGGGGCTTGGTGCAGCGGCATCCGAGGCTGCATTGCCGCCGACAGCGGATGCTGAGCAATTTATGCTCACCTACCACAAGGTTCTGGATTCAGCACCCTGGTCCCCGCGCTACGGCCTTGGGGCGTTGGTTTTTCGAGATCGCTTGTGGGTGCTGGGGGGAACGGGCACAGCGCAGAACGGCACCCAATTCAATGACGTGTGGTCTTCGGAGGACGGTACCCATTGGCGGCAGGAGTTGGCGTCGGCGCCGTGGCAGCCGCGGTGGAACCACGCGACCTTCGTCCTGGGGGCCAAGCTGTGGGTGATCGGCGGCCTCGCTTCCGTGGATCCGATCCACAACCTGAACGACATCTGGTCCAGTCCAGATGGCAGGAGGTGGACGCTCGAGGTGCCGGATGCTCCGTGGACTGGTCGGCACGTCTGGGCATGGACAACTCATCGAAAGCGCGCGTACCTGCTCGGTGGAGCTACGGATGGGGCGCATACATACCAGGACGTGCTCTCCTCGGATGACGGGATCCACTGGCGATTGGCCACGATCCACGGACCATGGTTCGTGGAGCGAAAGTACCACGCAGCCGCGTCGTATCGTGGACGCATCTTCTTGGCGGCCGGCATCATAAACGACGATGCGGAACTGTACGGGTCACGGTACCTGAGCGACGTCTGGTCCTCGGAGGACGGCCGGTCATGGAGCTGCCTAGCATCTCCCGCGCCGTGGCCCGCCCGCGGGGCTCACGGGCTTGTCGTCTACAACGGAAGGCTCTGGCTGGTGGGGGGCGAGCTGCAGTCCCGCTACTACGCCATGGATATGTGGTCCACCGTTGACGGCAGGGATTGGAGGCGCGAAACGGATCGGTTCGCCTGGCGGGGACGCACCTTCGGCGGACTCGTCGCCTTCAAGAAGAGGGTTTGGATCCTGGGCGGTGCGCACCGGGATTGGCCGAAGCGGGACGGCCCGAGCCTGAATGACATCTGGACGTTCGAAGCCCGGAGTCCTGAACAACGCCCTTGCCCAGGCCGCCACCGGTAGACATTATATAGGAGACGACACACGCCGGGAAGCTACCATGCATACCTACTCCCAACCTCTATCAAGGCTCTTCGATGATCCCGGTGATCCGGCAAACGTCCTCGTGAACTGCTCATTTGAGCTGACCAACGAGGACGGCTCACTCATCGGGTGGCATATCCTCCGCGGCACAGCGGAGCAGGCAGCCCACGGCAAGACGGGAAACGCGATGCACCTTTCCGGGAGGGTCCTGTCAAACCGTTTTGAGATGAACGCCCGCCTCCCATACGAGTGGACCGGAGAGGCGAAAGGGGATCTCATCGGGCTCGTTCACATCATCGAGCACGACCGCTACCTCCGGTACGAGAGATTCGTCCACCACTCCGTTGACTGGGAGCCGTTTGTCTGGAAGTTCTCTCCCCCGCCGAATGCCGAGCGAGCCGAATGCGAACTCATGGCTGAGGATGCACTCGTGGACAACCTCTACCTCGACGGCCTCGGCGCCGGGGACTACGACATACTCGACGCGCAGGCGGGATACCACCCACGCGGAAGCAAGCGCGTCATCATCCGCTCGCGGAAGCCGGTCGAGGGGAAGATCCGCTGGGAGCTGTTCGACACGTTGCGCGGGCGGACGCATGCCGAAGGAACGCTCGAGCCGACGGGCCGTGATATGTGGCGGAGGTGGACCTGGGTGGCGGATTTCACGGCATGCGAGCGCGAAGGGTACTATCTCCTGCGCGTCTACATGCCCGACCGGATCGTCGAGTCCGATCCGATCCGGATATGGAACGGCGTGTATGAGCACCTGACATATCTGGTGGCGAAGTACTCGTATCTCCAACGCTGCGGCGTGGAGATTCCGGGTTACCACAAACCATGCCACACAAACGATGCGCTCTGCCGCATCACCGAACAGAACGAGCGCTATGGAGAGATCACGGAGTACCGCGATGTCACCGGCGGATGGCACGATGCCGGGGACTACAACAAGTGGTTCCAATTCTACGGCTACGTCCTGGAGGCCCTCGCGCTCGTCCACAAGCGGATGAACCCAACCCGCATCACCTACGGTCGCCCCATCACGGATGTGCTATCGGAGGTATTCTGGGGCGCGGATTTCCTGCTCAAGGTGCAGAACCCGGATGGCTCATTCATCGGGCCAATCCACGCCTGGTTCACCCACGAAGACCCCAGTACGGGAAGGAAGCGGAACTCCCAGTGGGCTGTCTTCTGGGAGCGGCCGCATGAGGATTCCGGACGCGGCGAGGTGTTGAATCCGCGGAGCCGCAACTACGACTACCACGGCAACGACAGCCCCGTTCAGGTCCTCGACTTCGCCACGGCCCTTGCCACGGCGGCACGATGCGCTCGCGGAATGGATGACCGGCGGAGGTGGACCTATGTGAACGCTTCGCTCAGAAGTGCGGAGCATCTTCGAAAGACATCCACACCGGACATCATGTTCCATCCCTACTGGGTCACGCTCTGGTACGACCTCTATCGAGCGACCGACCGAGTGGACTACAGGGCAAAGGTCGACGAGCTCATACCCAGCATCCTGGCTAGGCAGGGGCAGGATGGATCGTTCGGCAGGCCATCAGGGTTGAAGCATCCCTTCCAGCCGCTCACCGTGCTGCTCGAATTGCTCATCGATGAGCCGGACCACCCGCTTCGCGCAGACATCATCCGCGCGGCCGAACGGAAACTGAAATGGATGGAGCCGTACACGATCGGCGAACCCTACGATCTCGTGCTCCAGTGCGCTGACGGTGCGCGGCCGGACCAAGTGACGAGCCGCACGTTCGGACGCAACGCATGGATCGGGAACGCGGCATACGTGTATGCCCTTGCCGGGCGCGTAACTGGCCGGAGGGACCTGCTTCGGAAGGCCGAATCGCAGATCGCTTGGATACTCGGCCGAAATCCCCACGGGGTATGTCAAGTCGTCGATGCCGGGAGGATCCATCCGGGCCGCTACCACGGCTGGCCCAACTGGAACGAAAACCAACTGCACGGATCGCTCACAGGGGGCATCATCAACGGCATCCACATCGTCGATGACCTGTACACCCAGGACAATTCCCCGAGCTGGACGACGATGCCGCCGCTCTTTCCGATCCTCAGCGTGCGCCGCGAGGACATCCCGTACAGCGACCACCTCCTCGTCAACGCTCGCCACGACTCGAACGAGTACTGGTCGCTCCACCATGCCGCTTTCCATCAGGCAATGAGCGCGCTGGCTGCGGCGTATGGGGAACTCGACCTGCAGGAACGTCCAAAGGCATGCTACCTCTACTCGAACGCAAATGGGTACGAGGATGCACGGACATGCGACGGGCTGTTCGAACGATGCGGATGGGATGTGGACCGCGTCGCGAGCGACTCACGCTATCCCCACTTCGACCCCAGGGCGTACAAGGCCATAGTCGTCGGCAGATCGTGGAAGGGCGGCGACTATCTGGATGCCGAATCCCTCGGCATCACCGTGAGACATTCCTTCCAGCTTGGCGTGCCGTGGATCCTTCTGCCGCCCGATGATCCCGCCTGCCTCAGGTGGCTGGAGGACATCTCGTCGGGGCTGGTCCCCTACGGTAAGATCGGCAAGCCGGAAGGCGACTGGATCCCCAGCGAGTACGGTAAGACGCGCAAACTGCACCACAGCACGGTGCACCTCGTTGAGGACGAAGCCGCACTCGAACGGTTGTTGCTAACACTGAAACAGTGAGATCCATGCTTGCTTGCATGGCACTTGGGTGATCGAGAGAGCGAGAGAGCGAAGAGTTAATATAGCATGACCGGGCTTAGGGAAGCCCCGGTAGAAGCGGATCCCAATCAGCGATGGGGATGCGCGCTGGAGAAGGGCAGGAAGGGGTTGACCTATGGGTGATCTGCAGAGCGCCAAGGGAGAGACGACGGTGCGCAAGCTGCTTGGCAAGGAGGTCGTTGGCTCCGACGGCAACAACGTCGGCCGGCTTCACGACCTCAAGGCGGACCAAGCCAACTGGCTGATCGGAAAGATGTTGGTTCGGAAGAGGAGGATCAGATTCGGCAGGAAGATCACGATCGGCATCGAAGAAGTCGCCTCCGTGGGGGACAAGATCCTCCTCAAGAACAAGGCCGAGACGTATTGGAGGTAGAAGACCAACATCCAATTAGGATGGTTTGGGAGGGGCCCTTTCGGGGTTCTGCCTCTCTTCGCGGGTACCCGGCCTGTATCATCCGATTCCCGATGGATCCAACTCAAGCTCCGAAGCCCGATCTTCCCACGCCTGGGACCTTGGGCGTCTGTGCGGGTGCATCCGATAGGACAGCTAATCTGTGTATGGCACCGTGCCGGTCTCGTCAACCAGAATGCCGTATTCCTTGATCAACGTCTCCGAAGGCAGGAACGCATCCGTTGTCCCCTTGAGTTTCTGCCCAAGTTCCCTTCCCAGCCGGCGCTGGACCTTGGCGTGCGCAGGCTGCCCGCAGAGATTGGCCATCTGGCACGGGTCCTGCTCGTTGTCGAAAAGCAGCCAGGGACCCTTCAGGGTCCGCACATATGTGTAGCGCTCGGTCCGGACCCCCCTGTACTCAACCGCGCCTCTCTTCTTTATCCAATCCCCAAAGGGAGCGTAGGCCGCAATCAGCGCCGCAACATCCCCGGGATCCTCGTCGCCCCTGATGAAGGGCGCATAATCGGAGCCCTCCACCGTCGCCGGGATCTCCGTCCCACAGAGGCCCAGCAACGTCGGCATGATGTCCGGCGTGTTGATGGGGACGTCGATCCTCCTCGCCTTCCTGCCGAACTCCGCTGGGTAGCGCAGCAGGAAGGGAACCAGTATCGACTCGTCATACGGAACCTGCTTGCCCCAGTAGCCGTGCGACCCGAGCATGTCGCCATGGTCGGAGGTGAAGACCAGTATCGTGTCCCTGTCCAAGTCGTTTGCCTTGAGGGCCTGATCCAGCATGCCGATGCAGTGGTCCATGGCGGATATGTGAGCGTAGTAGCCCGCCAGACGCTGCCTGGCCAGTGTCTCGCATTCCTGTGGGACGTTGGGCCTCAGGGCCAGCGAATCCGGCCGGTATATCGCCCGGTACTCATCGGGCGCCGTGCCGTACGGGCTGTGAGGTGGCCCCCATGAGAGGAAAAGCAGAAACGGCCTCTCGGATCCGTGCTCCTCCAGGTATCGCCGCGCCTCCTCGGTCTGGGCGATGGCATCGTAGCCATTCCACAGAAGCTTGGTCGGCTCGTCCGCGTAGTAGTACGACTTGTTGTAGTCGTGCGTGCACTCCATGGACCTCCAGAATCCAAACCCCTGGCGCCTCTCCTTCGGTATGAAGGTCGAGCGGCCGTGCCCATCGAGGTGCCACTTGCCGATGTAGGCAGTGTCGTACCCGGCCTTGCCAAAGGCCTCGGCAATCGAGACTGCATCGTGTTTGAGGTAGAGGTCGTTCATGAACACCCCGTGGGTCAGGGGGTATCTGCCGGTGACCAGGCAAGCCCTAGCCGGGCTGCAGACCGGGCAGCCCATCACGGCGTTGGTGAAGCTGATGCTCTCGGCCGCAAGCGCATCGAGGTTAGGAGTCCTGACGTTGGGATCGCCCGCATACCCCGTTGCTTGGGCCCTCCACTGGTCGCCGAACACGTACAGCACGTTGGGCATATTGCTTCTCGTGCTACCAGATCCGAATCAGCCTTATGACCCGCGGTTTTTTACTCTTCCTGGCGAAAGACCAGCCGTCCTCGATACTGCCCGTTGGTTGGCCAACGTGGGATTCAGAAGCGATATTGCGCAAACCCCGTGAGATGGCAGCCTTCCAGGGCAGCAACCTTGGTGAGCGCTCCCAAAACGCACCAATCCGAAGGACGTGGAAGGCCCGACACCTAGGGCGTCCTCGCAAGATCATCTGGGTCCTCGCCAGGAATGCCCGTGGCCTCTCCGGGCCTACTTCCCCAGAGAAAAGGAGCCTAGCTGCCTACTGGCCCGGCTCCGCCTGTTGCTTCTCCTTCTGCTTTTCGGGCGCCGGCCTTGGCTTCTTGGCTGCCGGCAGGCTGAGCACGATCTCAACTGAGGAGACCTTCAGCTCGCTGCCATCCTGCCTCTTGACGGTCTCGGTCCCAAACCTGATGTCCTTGTAGCTGATGCTCGGGAGGAAACGGTTCTTCGTCACCTCGACGACATCGACGGCCGTGCTTATTGCCCGTCCCCTCGCCTTCACCACAACTTCGCTGGCGTCGGTCGTGTTGAACTGGGTCACGATCGCCAGTACATAGTTCATCAGTCCCTTGTTCCCAATGAACACCGTATTCTCCTTCATGCTGTTGCCTCCGTGTTGTCTGTCCGTTTCTGTACCGACCTATCTCCCGGAGAACCTCCGGCGTAGCCCGCTTAAAACCGAGGACTTAAGTCTGTTTCGCCTGCTCTCCTGGATCCGTTGAGACGCCAACCGCTCTCGTCTTCCTGGGATAGCCGATCGGTGGTCAGCAAGGCCCAATGCCTCAGGGATTGCCGAAAATCCGGGAATCGGCATTTGAACGTCTGTCCTTCATGTCAAACTGCTTCCCGCCAGAGCTTGCGGATGTTGTGGGTGGAGCGGGCGATTGACTGCTCGGTTGGCAGACCCCCTGCTTCCGAGGAAAGCCAGCCATCGTAGCCGCGCTGCTTCAGGACAGAGAATACGCCACGCAGGTCCACAACTCCTTCGCCCGAAGGCACGTGCGCCATGTCGGAGGATACATCGCTCACGTGTAGGTGCACCACACGGTCCGACACGGCCCTCGTCAACTGCACCGGGCTATCTCCCACGACAAAACAGTTGGATGTATCGAGGTTCACCTTGAGCCGCGGATCGTCCACCAGTTCCAGGATGCGCAGGAAGTCGGTGACCCGGTCGCCGAAGGGCGGGTGGTCCTCGAGGGCCAGATGCACGCCCCGCTGCTCGGCATAATCGAGGCAGGACCGCAGGCCACGCGCAGCCCGTCGGGCTCCCTCCTCGGCGCTCAGCGTCCCGAGCGGTCCCCCCGCCGTCAGGCGCACCGCTTGGGTGCCGCAGATGACGGCCCAATCTACATCCCGCTTCACCGACGCGATCTCCTTCTTCATAGCTCCCGAGACGAAGTTCGCGTAGCTGGTAAACATCGAGACCTCAAGGCCGGCCTGTCCAATCAGTCGCACCAGTTCGTTCAGCCTGGCCTCGGTCGAAGGGCGCACGAAGGGCCTGTAGACCTCGATCCCATCGAGCCCAACCCTGGCCGCCATCTTGATCCAGCCCTCCACGGGCCGCTTGCCCTCGCTCAGCTCGCCGAGGAAGCAGATCGGAATGCATCCCACCTTCATGGTACTAGTTCACCTCTCCGCCGCAAGCATTCACGCGATGCCGGCAACCCGGATCATCCCAATACGCCCGGTACGGATTCCCCCCGTTGATCAATGCTCCTTCTCGACGAGGTAGATGTGGTCGCATGCATCATCCCCACTCATCAGTTCCTTGGTGCGCCTGAAGCCCAGCTTGGGGTTGTAAGACCTCACCCAAGGCTCGTCCCTTGCGCACAGAACCAGTCCGAGCTCGGGCTCCCCAAGGTCGCGGAAGATCTCGGCGTACATGTACCGCGTGAAACGATAGCCGACGCGGTCGGGCTCATCGATGACCCGCTCCCACCTGTGTGACCCCGCAGCCGCCTTCTCGGCCATGTCGCAGAACTCGTGCAGGTCCTTCTCCGGGTCACCCACATTCTCACGCTGGGGAAACTCCTGTCCTTTGGCCATCTCCCGGACGACCTTCCGCACCTCAGGACCGAACCGTTCCTCCACAGCGTGGAGAAGGTCCACTGCGATCCCGGCTAGCACGCCCATCTTCCGATGAAGCAGATCCAGCAGTATCTCCTCATCCGCTTTGCTGATCGGGTCCGGAAGGATGTCGTTCAAGCTTCCTAGCAAGGATGGTCCCTCAGCAATCCGGCCCGAATGGCAGAAAAAGTTTTGCCTCCAGACGCTCGGGTCCCAGACGAGTCAGGCCCGGGCAGCCAAGGCCTATTCCTTGCCGACCGAGATGATCCTCCTCACGAGAGGCTCGTCTGCCAGAAGGATTCCGACCTTCGAAAGCCTCGGCACCAACTCAACCCAGTTGTCGCCCTCCTCGAAGACCCTCTTGAAGAGGGGCATAGCATCACCAATCTGCCCGGCATTCACCAGAGAGACAGCGTGCCAGAACGTCAGCTCCTTGTTGCCGGGAGCAAGCTTGCTTGCATCACGGTACTCCGCTTCCGCACGGCGGAACTCCTTCCTCTCGATCGCCTCATCGCCTCTGTCGGCGTGCCGGTAGGCGAGGTGGAGCTTCAACAGCCGCGCAAGCTCGCCCAGGGGATCGGGGTGATCTTCAACCCGAAGGTCCACCGTCCGACCCTCCCAGGGCTTGCCCTGATGCCTGCCGGCCACGACCACGATCGCCGCGGACTGCTTTCCCCTTATGTCTCCTCCGGCCTTCTCCGCCGCTTCAAGCGATGAGAGCATGCGTTGCGCCAGGTCACCCCTGCTCATCTCGAAACCCCGAGCCATGGAACCCCAGACGCCCTTGCCGAGCATCATGTTCGCCTGCACGGAGTAGTTGGCCCCCTTCAGATGGCCCGCCTCGGGAATGCACTTCTTCCCGGTGTGGACCGCAACCCGTCCCCTGACATCCAGCATCGCGACCTGCCTGATGGCTGAGTCCTTGTCGCATACCAGCAGTTCCCTCAGGGCCTGGGGTGCCGTCTTTCCCTTCCTCATCAGCTCCAGTCCCAGAGGGCCGTAGGAAAGCTCCACCAGCGCCTGGGTCGCAACCACCCCAACGCCTGGCTCGGCCCACGGGACGATCGACCCCACCGAGAAGTAGTGGGACTGCACGGCAACCCCCATTTCCAAGGTCTTGGGATCCCGCGCCACGATCGAGTACGTGTGAGCAAGTCTCGTAGCCAGCACGCCCTCAGACCCCCATCACAATCCGGCCCGCCATGACTGTGTGCGCTGGGAGACCCGACCGCCGGCTCCGAATCCCGTCTATCTCCTTCAAGAGATCAAGGCTCAACCCTCGGGAAAGATGCGGCTGGTGCATAGAAGCTCCTCCGAGGATCGGATTGCCATACACGTATATATGCACTGGCCCTTTCAGCACAGCATGGTCGAACACGCGAAGTATGACGTCGTCAGACGGCTGGACAAGGCGGAGATCAGGCAATACCCCCGGTTGGTCATCGCCAAGGTCGAGGGGCTCGGCGACGGTGGGTTCGACATCCTCTACAGGTTTATCACGGGCCAGAACAGGCAGAAATCCAAGGTGCAGATGACTGCCCCCGTCATCTCGGAGAAGATCAAGATGACCGCTCCCGTTCTGTCGGATGCCAGCTCCTTGGCGTTCGTGATGCCCGAGAGCTACACGCTCGAGACTACACCCGACCCGGTTGACGGGCGGGTCAAGGTCCTGCAGCTGCCGGAGAGGTTCGTGGCGGCACTGCGGTTTTCCGGGCGCTGGTCGGAAAAGGCTTTTGAAGCAAGATCCAGGCAGCTGCTGGAAGAGCTCGCCAGGAATGGGGTCAGGACGAAGGGCGCCGTTTTCACAATGCTCTACAATCCACCTTTCACACCGTGGTTCATGCGCAGGAACGAAGTCGCCGTGGAGATCGAGCCTAGCTAGAGAGTTGCCCGGACAGCGCGGCCTCGAAGCACCAGGTATGCCCCATCAGCTGACTGTCTGAGGGCAACCACTCCCCCAAAGACCTATGCGGCACTGGACGGGCTCCTCACGAGCTTTGGGAGAAGCAGCCCATATACGGAGATCAGAATGAGCGGAATGTGAAGTATGAACATCCAGATGGGGTAGTCGGGATCCATGAACAGCGTCATCGCGTTGAAGATGCCGAAGACTGTCCCAACAAGGCTCGTGGCACCCAGAAGGACGCCATTGACCCTGGGATAGAGAAGGCTCAAGATCGCAAGCGCGACGGGCGCAGTGGGACAGAAGAACACTCCGTAATCCGAAGTCAGGAGTAGAAGCGGGTTGAGGTCAGGCTGGCCTTCATGGTTCGCGGGGAACCAGAATGCGAGAATGGCGAAGGGGATCACCCAGTACCTCCAGGTCGGCAGCCTCGAGAAAGCACCGTCATGCTTGGGCCCACGCGCCTCCCATGCCCACAGGAAGCTGACTATGGCCATGGGCACCAGGTTGCCCAGGATCACCACGTAGCCGTAGCGCTCCGTCACCGCGATGTTGTTGCTAAGACAGATCAGGGCGAAGACCACCGCGAAGTACGCGTAGAAGACCCTGCCGAACCTTCTCCCCCGGGTGATGAGGAGGGCGACGAGCAGGAGCGTCGTGATGTGGAACACGGGGGCGAGCCAGGAGTAGGATTGGGACGCGGCTTTGATGACCTCTCGTACCACCTTCGTCGTCTCCCTTTGGTCAAAGGGGACCTCGGTGATCGCAGGCAGGAAGAAGCACACGACGATCCCGATGTACAAGACGCGACTCCGTCCTGAGCCCATGTAGGTCATCCACCTCTTCGCCTGGCCAATCACGGCGCAGGTGACCGATAAATGTCTGTGCGTGGATGGGGTGGAAAAAGGATTCCCGGAAATGTTAATATCGGTGCATTCTGGGAGTGATCATCCAGGAGATGGGATGAACCATGGCGAAGAGACTTATCCCGAATCTTAAGATGGCTCCCTACAACACCACCCTGATGGGAGTGCTGAAGGGCGTCGCGGACTACTACGGCCTGCCCACAAGCGGCGCATGGCTGTTTGGCGCCTCTGGACATGCCTTCCTCATCAACATCCACGAGGAGCTCTGTCCGAGCGGCCCGTACTGCTGGAACGCTGACACCTTCCGCGGACTGGTGAGGAATCTCGGGATCTTGATGCAGGATCTAGGCTTCTTCTCCGCCCACAGCGGACCGAGGGAAAGGGCGAAGGTCGAGGAGGTCCTGAAGAGGAAGATCGATGCTGCAACGCCCTGCTCCTTGCTGAACATGGAGAACCAACTGATCTCCGGGTACGATGACGCGCGCTTCATCCTTGAGAAGCCCTGGCCAAGGGTCGACCTGGCCATCACCCCCGAAACACTGACGTTTGGAACCTGGCGGGAGCTTGGCGAAGAGGTGCACGTGGATTTTCATGCCTTCACAAGGACCGAGAGGGCGGACGATGAGACCACAATCAGACAGAGCCTGGGCTGGGCGGTGGACATGACGCGCGCACCTGGCAGGTACACCGAGAAACCATACCATGCCGGCTTGGAGGCATATGATGCGTGGATTGATGCGTTGAGGAACGGGCACGGCTCAAGCCATGGGAACTGGTGGAATGGGACGGTGTGGTCGGAATGCCGGGAGATGGCCGCCGGGTACTTCACTGAGATCGGGCAGCGTCAACCAAGGATCTCGAAGAAAGCGGGGGAACTGAGCACCCAATACCGTCGGCTGGCCGACCTCCTCCGCAAGGCCTCTGACAAGGAGCTTGTCGGCGACGGGAAGATCAAGATACTTCAGGAAGCAAAGAGCACCGAGGAATCAGGCATAGGCAAGATCCAGGAGTTGCTCGACGCAATGTAGGGCGTGGTGCCAACACAGCTCTTCAAAGACGGGTCAGAAACCGAGAGTCGGGGTACCTGCTGCATTTGGGCATTCTACCTCGGGGAGAGGACTTCATGACCTCTGTCGCATCTTCCCCTTGACAGCCCTCTGTTGCTCCTTCAGAGCCTTCACGATGCCGGATGCCTCAATGGTCCCTTCATCCGAGATCCGCAGGGCATCGCACACGAGCAGGCAACTTCCCAGCAGCTCCAGGCACAGGGCTCGGGAAAGCTCCCAGAACCTGCGGGCACCCATGAACTCCAGGCTCTTCCTGAGAATCTCCACATCCGTGGCCCGTCCATGGGGCTTTAGCCTTCCTTCAGCCGAGGCCATCTTCTTCTCCGTCATCTTCACACATCCCTCAAGTCCCAGTTCACGGAGAGGGGAGTGGATGGGCCTGAGGAGGATCAGGAGAAAGCGCATGGCCCTGGACCAGAAGAGGTTCCTTGCTTTCCTCCACTCCTCCTCCGCCATGTTCTCATGAAGGTCCATGAGCCACAGCCAAGGCCAGGGATTTATGGGGTTGAACTCGCTGAGGAACCTAGCCAGCATGTTGCTTTCCGGCTGGATATCGTTCTCCGTGCCTATATCGGGGATCTCTGGCAGGGCCTCCCTGAACGCTCTGCCCTGGGCGTCCAGGGCCAATTCCAAGAATCCTTCGGTGATGTCCTTGATGAGTTCCAAGCCGGAGTTGCTGTAGATCTCAAGACGGGTCTTGCCGCCGGGCAGCTCTACTTCCTTGCATGCCACATACGAGAGACCGATCCCTTCCGGCCAAGTGAACTCCTTCTTTGAGATAAGCTTCGAGAACGCCTCCTCGTCATAGGACACAATTCCGCGCCTGAAGGCATCGAACATCCATCCCTCATCTGGGTAGTGCGTGGCAGCTGCCTTGGGCCCCGCGCACCTCCCGAGATAACGGGCCTCCTCCAGCTTCTGGAGAATGCGCTCGGCCACCGCCACATCGACTCCAAGGTGGCTGGCAACATCCTGCGGCGTGAACCTCGATAGCATCGTCCCCTTGGCATTGCGCCTGGCCAAGAGCCCGGACACCCTGCCCTCCAGGATGTACCTGTAGGCCGCCTTCTCCATCTCCTTCTCAATGCCCTCGATCCGTTCTCCGTACCCCAAACCCTTCTCCTCCCGGTGCTTCTTCTCAAAACCCTTCCCGAGCAGGAAGTAGCGACCCGAGGCATCCAACTCGATCCAGTACCCCTCCTTCCTGAGTCTCTGGACGTGTCTGCGAGCGGTCGTCGTGCTCAACCCAAGTCGGTCGGCCAGCTCCCCGGACGATTTGGGTCCCACTTCCAACATCCGTATGATCTGGAATAGTCTGATCTTCATAGACAGAACACGATCAGAGATTCGCGGATAAATACCCTCGGAATATTGAACGCACCCCGGGTGCTCAAAGGCAACCAGGACAAGATCATGGGCGAGGCCCGCCCGCGACCGACGGCTGCTCCCAGAGGTCTATGCGGCAAGGACGCAGATGGATTGGGCGGTCTACACGAATGCTCCCCCGTTTCCCGGCAATATGTATAAGAGGAATCGGATTCCGGGATATCAGGAATCAAGGATGTCCAGGGGAGTCAGGTTCGCCGCGTTGTTGGCCCTGCTGGTTGCAGGTACCCTTCTTGCAGACCACCTCCTGAGGTTCCAGCCGTCAGTGGCATCCGCTGCGGGCGGACAGGTGCTGATCAACGAGGTTGAGCAGAATCCCCCGGGTCCGGACGCCGACCAGGAGTGGGTGGAGCTGTACAACCCGACCCAGAGCCCCGTGGACCTGGAGGCCTGGACGCTCTCAACCGCCCACGGCCAGACCGTTACCTTGCCAGCTTCGGAACCCATACCTCCAGGCGGGTACTTGGTGATCATCTACATGGCCGAGTGGCTGAGCAACGTGGATGAGCAGGTCATCCTCTGCGACCGGGGCAAGGCCGAGGTGGACAGGACGCCGGTCCAGTCGGACACCGCTGACGACGACGGGTGTTGGGGCCGATTTCCCGACGGCCAAGCGAGCTGGTTGTTCATGGCCTCGACCCAGGGCGCGCCCAACATGGGAGAGCCAGTCCCCGAAGGGGCTTTGTCCATGATCTCCGCAGTGCTCGCCATCCTCGGAGCGCACAAGATCCGTCGAGCGACCGAGAACTCGTAGGCCTGGTCTCGTGGCCAAGACCCCAGCGGAGGCCAACGCCCGTCCTAGCTGCACGCACACAATAGGCTCATCCTAAGCCTCGTTCTCCCGGCTTCCCTGTATTTCTGCCTCCGCACCATCAGACTCCAGACAAGCGCGCCAGCAAGAACGGACGCGGAGGTGACGGACAGCCATTCGGACACGTAGACCCAGTACAGGGCCTGGTCCTTCCTCTGCAGGGCCGCGGTTGTCATCTCGGTGGCCTCGGACAGCATCGATTCCATAAACTGGATCGTCGAGGCATAGTCCTGGTCCAGATAGTCATCCACCGCCGCTCCGGCCTTCCTCTCGAGTTCAGACAGACGATTCGTAAGGTCGAGGATGTTCGCCCCGAACTTCTCGGCCCAGTCCAGCACGGATAGGATGAGGATCTTCCTGGACTGGAAGGTGGAGAGCAGCCGCCGAGCCTCCCTCCGGGCGGGAATGTCGCTGATCAGATCCCTGTCAAGGGAGTAGAGAAGAAGGTTTGTGGCCAGATCAAGCGCGTAGGGGTTGGTCTCCCTGGCCTCCGGCGCCGTCCCCCACCAGGTGACATCGAACTTATCCGCGAACACCCACTGCAGGCCCGCGCTGGTTCCACCCGGCCTCCAGGAAACCAGCCACGGGCATCCCTGCGGCACCATGTCGGCCCAGATCGTCGCCCCCTCCTTGGCCTCGGGCACCCCGTACTCCCAGCCCGTAACTCTTTCGATCCCAAGGTCGATGAAGGGGAGGAAGACCGGATCCCGGTCCCTGCGGAACATGACCCTCCAGCTCGCCGAGAAACGGAAATCGTACCCCGAAATCGGGGAGAGGTCATAGAGGATGGTCGGCAGCCAGACGTCGTTCCATGACAGGCTGTGGACCGTGACCGAGACCATGCCCGCCTCGCGGAACGCGCGTTCCAAGTCTCTGAACTGCGCGGGGCTGAAGTGGCTGACGCGGGCGTCCCTGAATATCATCACATCGTAGCTGTCCACAAGCGAATCGAAGGTGCGCGGGTAGTAGACGCGGTCCAGTTTCCTCTTCTCAGCGTCCCCCAGATGGGGAACGGGATAGAGAGTGTAGCGGAAAAGTGGATCCTGCATGAAGAGGGCAGTGAAGGGATTGTATGGAGCTTGGACGACGTCGCCCATGACAATGCAAGGGATCCTCCTGCTATCTGACTCGCCAAGCCCCGTGACAGGGAGAGCCTGCGAGGAAACGATCGAAAGCACAAACCAGAGAAGCAGCGGCAGACCGATCCGACACATGCCCCCGGCCCCTTCGCCTCTCATGTAGCCCGTCCAGCCCGACCAACGCTACCATGAACGGGAGAAAAACTTTTCCGCGCGACCGCGCGACTTGTGTCCTCCCGTTGAGTGAGCGGGCCAAGTCGTTCTTGCGAAGTGTCAATAACAAAGAGACGGTGATCCAAGATGGCTGGACGTATTCGAATCGGCATCATCGGCTACGGCAACGTGGGCAGGGGGGTTGAACTTGCGGTGGAAGAGAACCCGGACACGGTCGTGGGGGGCATTTTCACCCGGAGGCAGTCGAGCAAGCTCAAGACCCAGCTCCCAACATCCAAGGTCTTCCCCGTCTCCAGGATCAGGAATCACCTTGACGATCTCGACGTTG
>Ga0172366_10000610_pt1 | contig 26349 bp, 20 predicted proteins | sample LakKivSesite69cm_FD_114533 | JGI IMG/M metagenome (GOLD analysis project Ga0172366, IMG submission 114533) | Sediment microbial communities from Lake Kivu, Rwanda - Sediment site 69cm | ecosystem: Environmental > Aquatic > Freshwater > Lake > Sediment | place: Rwanda: Western Province, Lake...
GCACAGAGAACACAGAGGCCTGAAAAGAAAGGCGTTGTGGGGCTTCTATCTGGACTCTTTCCTCTCCATCCGTCTCTGTGGGTGTCCTCTGTGGTGAACTTGAACTATCCGAGAATCGACCGTTTTCCAACCCGTTCGGTGCTCGAGGGGGCTCGCCCGCGCGGTCGGGGTTGACCAGAGGCCGGCCGGGCAGGTCCTGCAGGTCCTCGCCTTCGCGGGAGGATGGTCCCGTGAAAGAAGGACAAGAGCAGTCTGCGCTTGCGACGCGACCGCAATTTGCCCTTGACGCGACCCGTTCGCGAGTCAAGATAGCCACATGACGACACGCCTGATCAAGCGCTACTCGAACCGGAAGCTGTACGACACCACCGATTCGCACTACGTGACTCTGCAGCAGATCGCCGCCTTGATCCGCGGCGGCGACGACATCCGGGTCATCGACAAGACAACCCAGCAGGATCTGACCGGCGCGACCATGGCGCAGATCATCTTCGAGGAGGAGAAGCGGGGGCCCAAGCTCTCCGTCGACGGTCTCCGCCGCATCATTCGCAGCGGGCTCATCTAGCTGCGGTCGATTCAATTCGCAGAGCGCACGGGGTGTTGATCGTGTGCACCTGCAACCTGGGTGGCACGTGACGTGCGCGCACGACGGGTTGCCTGCCTCGGGCCTCGTTCGGTGGGCTAGAAGCTGAGTCCCGCGCCGAGCGACAGGACGCTCTGCCTGTCGCTCTGGTCGACCGCGGGCGTGACGCTGAGATCGCGGCTGTTTCCCGCCAGGTAGAGTTCGTACTGGGCGATGATGGCCAGAATGCCGAATTTCAACTTGGCCCCGCCAAAGACCCGGTAGCGGGTGATGGCATCCTTGGCAGGAAAGGCGTAGTTGGCTTTGAGGTCGTTCGTGGTGTCCCTCTGGGCAGGTGCGCAGTACGCGTTCTCCGGCTGGCCCGAAGCGGTCTGGGCCAGCGCGTGAGCGTCGCAAAGGGGCGTGAAGTCGACCGGTTTTCCACTCGCCTTGATCACGATGAGGCTCCAACCGCCGAAGGGCTCAAGGCGCGTGGTCTTGAGGAAGCCGAATCCCTTGGACAGAAGCACGTCGAAGGAAGTCGTCGAGAGATTCACCTGGTCGGTGCCTGTCAGGTAGGCAATCGCGGCGCGAACGGCAAGGGACGGGATGGGCAGGTCATGGTAGCCCTCGTGCAAACCGAGCTTGGCGTACGCCTGCCAGGCGAGCATTTGCGAGTTGAGCAGATTCACCACGCCGCCGCCTACCTCGAATGAAGGCAGCGGGAGCCAGATGCCTTTGCGGGCGAAGACGCCCAAGGTGGTGAGTACGGCATCGGGACGGCTGCTGTTCGGGGCTTGCGGCGAAACCGTGCTGACTCCGTTCCAGAAGCCGCGGCTGTTGCTGATCTGGGTGAACGAGAGCTGGCCGTCGATCTGAAAGCCGGCAAAGCCCAGGGTATCGGCCGGCATATGAATCCGGGGCGCCATGACGACGCCGAGCTCCGACATCAGGCTGCGGAAGTCGCTCAGGCCCTGGGAATCGGGCTCTACCCGCTGGATCATCCCGTTGGCGTCGCGCTTCACCCAGCCACACTCCTGCACCCCCAGGGCCGCGGCCGAGGCCTGCGGACACAGGTTCACGAGCTTGAGGTCGTTCCGCCCCGCAAAGGCCGGTCGTGCGGCTGCAATCGTGGCGAGTGCGATTCCGAACGCCGCAAGGCTCAGGGTTCGCTGCCGGCTCATAGAATTAGAACGGTAAGTGCCAGGAGTGACGCCTGTCAAGGAAGGCGGCACCCGGGGAGTAAAAAAACGGGTGTGTCCCCCATATCACCGGCGGGCCCGAGGCCCGCGTTCCCAGGCTGACCCGTCACAGCGGGCCAGGCCCCTCGCTGAGGTCATGTGGGCCCCCCAAGAAATGCCGGCCGGCCCGGCTCAGAAGGCAAGGGGCGAGGCCGGGTGGGGCGGCCCTTGTGACGCACAGGGATGTCCGAAACCGGCGTCGAGCGGACCGCCCGCATTTGACCCAAGCCCGAGGCTCCCGTAGCTTGCGGGGTGCATGAACGCGGTCTTTGCGGCAATTCTCTTCGCCGGGCTTCTGGCGGTGATGGCAAGCCTGCTTCTGCTCGTCGGCTTCCGCTTCGAGCGCTTCGTCGGGATCCGCTACCTGCGGCGCGAAGTCATCTCTCGCGCGGTGCGCATCGGTCCCGCCGTCGCGCTGGCCTTCACCCTTATCGATTTGCTGGTCATGCTGACCGTACACGGTCGTCACCGCACGGCTGAAACCGTCGCGGTCATCGTGGCGCTGGCCGCCTTGCTGGTCACGATTCTCTTTCTCCTTCTGCGCTTCCTCTCGGTGTTCACCACGGTGTCCACCGTGGGCGTGATGCTCGGGGTGGCGTCCCTGGTGGTGGTGCTTTCCGTGACCAGCGGCTTCGAGCGCGAGTTTCGCGAGAAGGTCTTGGCGGTGAACGCCCACCTCATCGTGACTTCCTACGGACTCGAGCGCGACGTCAAGGAAGCCGAGGCCGAAGCCGTGAAGGTGACGACGCGGCTTTCCGACCTGCCCGGCCTGGCGAGCATGTCGCGCTTCAGCTTCACGGCCGGCGAGGTGATGATTGGCAAGGTAGGCGCCAACCTCAAGGGCGTCGTGCCGACAGACGGGCTTCCGGAGCTGCGTCGCGCCCTGATCGCCGGTTCGGTCGACGACTTGGGCAAGCCGGCTCACTGTCTCGGCCCTGCGGCTGAGGCCGCCTCGCCGGAGATGGTCGGCCGTCTCATCCTGGGTGAGGATCTCGCACGCCGCGAGCGGGCCAAGGTGGGGGACTGCGTGCAGGTGCTGGTGCCTTTTTCCGGCGGCTTCGATTCGGCCCCCAGCGCCTACCCCTTCCGCGTGGTGGGCATCTTCTCCTTCGGGTTCCAGGAATACGACGCGCGCCTGGCCTTCATTCCCCTCGAAGACGCCGAGCGGTTGGGCAATGCCCGCCAGTCGATCTTCGGGGTCGAGCTGCGCTTCTCGGACCCCATGCAGGCCTTGGCCGTGGAAGACCAGGTGGAGGCGCGCCTGGGGCCGGACATGCGCATCCTCGACTGGAAGACCTTGAACAAGAACCTCTTCACCGCCCTGGCCATGCAGAAGCTCATCATCTCCATGCTGCTCGTGCTCATCATCGTGGTCGCGGCGTTCAACATCCTCGCCTCGCTCACCCTGGTGGTGCTGTCCAAGGTGCGCGAGGTCTCCATCCTGGCGGCCATGGGGGCGCGCGCGGGAGCCCGGCTGCGTCTCTTCCTCGTCTCAGGCAGCCTGGTCGGGTTCGTGGGCACGGGCTTGGGCCTCTGCTACGGGCTGGCCATGTGCGGGCTGGCCGCACTCTATGGCTATCCCTTGGATCCCAAGGTGTATCTCATCGCCCGCCTGCCGGTGGAGGTGTCCGCGCGCGAGATCCTGCTCGTCGCAGGCGCGACGCAGATCATCTGCCTCTTCGTCACCCTCTATCCCGCCCGGCGGGCGTCGCGACAGCAGGTGGTGGACGGCCTCAAATACGTGTAGTGCAAACAGGCGAAGCACGCGGCGCGTCGTTCGGGTATTGGGGCCGAGGGTAGCTGCGACGCAAATGTGCGATTTCACGACGGGAGTCAAACCGATTGGCACTCTGTCCGGGCGGCCTGCCCCACGGGCCGGCCGCCTGCTTTCTGGTGAGATGTGCGCCTTCCTTCTTCCGGACGCGCGAATTCGTCCGCGGCGTCCTCGGCTCTTCCATCGTGTTGCTCACGCCAGCGCGAGTCCGCTCGTCGCGCCGCTTTCACGATCGTGCCGAAGGACAACCGGGTCGCTCACGTCGTGGCCGATGGAACAGACGAATCGGCAGGCCGCGGAGCGAGCCCGGGCGCTGTCGTATTCTGCCACCTGGATCCGGTGCTCGTGGAGCATGCGGTCAGAAGGATCCGGCGACGTCGAGAAGGAAGTACCAGGAGTACATGCCGTCGGCCTTGAAGCGCCGGCCGGGGATGTCGTACACGCTGTGTTGCGAGCCGCCGTCGGTGAAAAAGTGCGCCTCCTCGAAGAGCATGCCGAAGAGGGCACGCAAGCGCCCGTGGCGACCGAGGTGAGCCGAAAACCCGGCGTCTCCACCCGAAAGCCCATAGGCCGGGCTGCGCACGACGCCGGGATTGGGGGTGGATCTGCCGCTCGCGTCCACGTCGATGCCGGCGCGGCAGAAGTTCGTGTTGGGCGAGCAGCGCGAATCGCCGGAGAGGACCTCCCACAGCTCGCTTTGCGCCAAGCCCGCGAAGCGGTACTCGAGACGTCCGGATGCTTCGAGGGCGATGTGGGCGGGGATCTTGGGGTTGTCCCACACGATGGCTTCGATGCCGACCCGGCCTCCCGTGCGCCTTTGCGCGGAGGCGTAGGAGCCCGTGCCCACGTTCTTGAACACGCTGTCGGATGTCAGCATGGGCTGCATGAAGAAGGCACCGAGGTAGGGCTCGACCGAGGCGAACTTGTGCGAAGCCATGGTGGAGAGGATGAACTGGTGGTAGCCGAGCCCGACGTTGCGGTTGGCGGTGGGCCGGCTCGGATCGAAGCGCTGGTCCCCGGCCACCGAGAAGCGGAATTCCATCCCCAACGTCCATGTCGGCTTGACCGGGTCGCGGGTCTGGTTCAGGGCGGCCCAGCGCAAGCCGAGGCCCAGGTACTCGAAACCGTGGCGCGTCGGACCGCTATAGACCTGATTCGACGGCGGCCGGAAGCTGCGGCCGTTCTCCGCGTCGATCCCCCAGCTCGTGCCTTGCGTGCCGGGCAAGATACCGTCGCGCAGCAGGGACTCGACGCACGGGCTCGCGGCGCAATCCCCGCTGCGGTCGAAATCGAGCCCACGGTTGTCGTCGAGGACGACCGAACCGGCGAGGGAGAAGCTCAAGTCGTGAACCAGGCCGACCTCGCCCCGAAAAAGCAGTGAATCGCGGACCCGGCGGTAGACCAGGTCGTTGGTCAAGGCAACCCCGGTGGTCTCGACCGACTCGCGCTTGATCGAACCACCGGCCTGCTCGTGCAGCCAATCAAGCGAGATGCGGAAGTCGAAATCCTTGAGCGAGCGTGCGGACAGGACCTGGGTCACCTCGGCCGCAACCGCGGCCTGGGCCGAGACGAGCGCCCAAGTGGCGGCCAAGAGAGCGGCTGTGCGAGTCCGAGTCACGGTGGCGCGCCCACGATACCACTGCCCCGCGCTTGCCGGCAACGGTAGGCTACCCTTGTTCCTTGCCGCGCAGGCCGAGCTCTTTCATCTTGGTCTGCAGGCTCTTGCGCGAGATCTGGAGCTTGCGCGCCGCCTGGGTGACGTTGCCGCCGGTCTCGTCGAGGGCGCGCTGGATGAGCTCGCGCTCCACCCGCTCGGTCTCGGCGCGCACCGCTTCCTTGAGCGACCCCACCTCCTCACCCACGGGAGGAAGGGTCGTCGATGCCTGGGGTAGGGTGGCCGAGCTCGACTGCGCGGGCAGGCTGCCGCTCGAGGCCGAGGCGGCGGGGGGCCGCTCTTCGGGGGGCGGGGCAAGCACGGGCAAGCTCTGGCGGGACGCCCCTCCCAGCTCGCCGGGAAGATCCGTCACGTGGATGCTTGTGCCCTCGCAGAACAGGATGGTGCGTTCGATGACGTTCTCGAGCTCGCGGATGTTGCCCGGCCAATGGTGGGAGACCAGGCGAAGGATGGCCTCGGGCTCAACCCCGCTGATCTGCTTCTTCAGGCGCTCGTTGAAGCGGGCGATGAAGTGGTCGACGAGGAGCGGGATGTCTTCCCTGCGCTCGCGCAGGGGCGGCAGGTGGATGGGCACCACGTTGAGCCGGTAGTAGAGATCCTCGCGAAACCCCCCGGTCACGATCTCCGCGGCCAGATCGCGGTTGGTCGCGGTGATGAGGCGCACGTCAACCTTTATGGTCTTGATGCCGCCCACCCGCTCGAACTCGGATTCCTGCAGGACGCGCAGAAGCTTGACCTGCATCTCCACCGGGATTTCGCCGATCTCGTCGAGAAACAGGCTGCCGCCGTGGGCCAGCTCGAAGCGCCCCGGCTTGGAGCCGACCGCGCCGGTGAAGGCGCCCTTCTCGTAGCCGAAGAGCTCCGACTCCATCAGGGTCTTGGGAATGGCGGCGCAGTTGATCTTGATGAAGGGGCCGCCGCGGCGCGAGGAGTTCTCGTGCAGGGCGCGCGCGACCAGCTCCTTGCCCGTGCCTGACTCGCCCGTGATGAGCGCCGTCGAGGGCGTGTCGGCGACCTTCTCCACCACCTGGTAGAGCTGGCGAATGGCCGCGGATTCGCCCACCAGGCGAAAGCGGCCGCGCGCCGCACTGTCCTCGGGCCGGGCGTCGCGGCGTGCGAGCAGGTGGGTGCTCAGGGCCTTGGCGACGATCTGCCGCAGCTGCTCCTGGTCGAAGGGCTTTTCGACGTAGTCGAAGGCGCCGAGCTTCACCGCCTCGACCGCGCTTTCCACCGATCCGTGCGCGGTGATCATCACCACCGGGATATCCGGGTAGTCCACCGACATGCGCTTGAGCAGGCCCATGCCGTCGAGGCCGGGCATCTTCAAGTCGGTGATCACGGTGTGGACCTCCCGGCTCATGCTGGCCAGGGCCTCCTCGCCGTTGGCCGCCGTGACCACGTCGTAGCCGTCGCGCTTCAGGATGGCCTCGAGCACACGACGGATGTTGATCTCGTCGTCCGCGACAAGGATGCGTTTGACCTCGACTTCGCTGCTGGTCACGGTCGAGACGTTAGCCGATTTCTCGCCTCATGGCACATCCTCTGCGCGGGCTTTCCCCGAGACCGAAGAGGGCTGCGGGCTGCAGGATAAAGGCCACAGGCTACAGGCTGCAGGCTACAGGCTGGAGCCAGGAGCCTGGAGCCTTCATCTCGAAGCCCTCATGACGCGGCTGCCGAAGGACTCTTTGCGTGCAGCGATGAAACCAAGCAGCAGCAGACCAGTGTCCAGCGCGGCTTTCCCCAGGTACAATTCCGGCTATGAACCTCCGTGAAAGTCTCCTCGCAGCACGCGCCGCGGCTCGGCGGCTGGCCTTGCTCTCCGGACCCGAGCGCAGCGCCCTTCTCTCCGACTTCGCGGCCGGGTTGTCCCAGCCCGAAAACCAGCGAACCGTGCTTGCGGCCAACGCCGAGGACATGGCACGGGCGCGCGAGGAGGAGGCGGCGGGGCGGCTCAGTTCGGCCCTGGTCAAGCGGCTTTCCCTCGATGCCAAGAAGATCGCCACCACGGTCGACGGCATCAGCCAGCTTGCGCGCATGCCGGAGCTGGTGGGCCGCACCCTTACCCACCGCATCCTCGACCACGGCTTGATCCTCAAGCGGGTGAGCTCGCCGCTCGGCGTACTCGGGGTGGTGTTCGAGGCGCGGCCCGATGCCCTGGTGCAGATCACGAGCCTGGCCTGGAAGAGCGGCAACGCGGTGGCCTTGAAGGGCGGCCGCGAGGCGGCGGCGAGCAACCGGGCGCTTGCGGCGCTGGCGCAGCAGGTGCTGGCCAAGCACGATATCGACCCGCGCGCCATCGTGCTCCTCGAAGACCGGGCCGAGGTCGAGAGCCTGCTCGGTATGGACGACCTGGTGGAGATGATCATCGCGCGCGGCTCCTCGCCGTTCATCCGCCACGTGCGCGGCCATTCGCGCATCCCCGTGATGGCCCACGCCGACGGCATCTGCCACGTGTACCTGCACGCGTCCGCGGATGCGGACATGGCGGCCAGGATTCTGGTCGACGCCAAATGCAGCTACCCGGCGGCGTGCAACGCGGTCGAGACCCTGCTCTGGGACGCCGGCGCAGGCGCGGCCCTGGATGCCTGCGTGAAGGCGCTTTCCGAGCAGAAGGTCGAGCTGCGCGGCTGCGCGGAAACCTGCAAGCGGCACCCGCAGATGAAGGCAGCGAGCGAAGCCGACTGGGACACCGAGTACGGCGACCTGGTGCTGTCGATCCGGCAGGTGCCGGGGATCGCCGAGGCCCTCGCCCACATAGAAGAACACGGGTCGAGCCACACCGACGCCATCGTGGCCCAAGACGCGGAGGCCGCCGGCCGCTTCCTTGCCGAAGTGGATTCGGCGTGCGTGTTCCACAACGCCAGCACCCGCTTCTCCGACGGCTACCGCTTCGGCCTGGGAGCCGAGGTCGGCATCAGCACCGACAAGCTGCACGCGCGCGGCCCGGTCGGGGTCGAGGGCCTTTGCACCTATCGCTGGCTCCTCCACGGCCGCGGCCAATGCACCACCGACTACAGCCCCGAGGGGCGGCACTACATCCACAAGGATCTTCCTAGCGACGGCTAGAGACCGCGGGCGTATGCTGAACTACCTACGGGAATACGAAGCCGAGTACAAGCGCTTGGGCGCGCAGGGGTTTGTGCGCGCGTATCCGTGGCCCGTGCTCGTCGTGACCGGCATCGGCGGCGAAGTGCAGGACGGGAATCTGAGTCGGAGCGGTACCATGACCGCCGTGGGCGGCGACTATGTCGAGGAATGCGCGCTGGCCGGCCGGGTCTTTCCCGTGGTCAAGGGCCGCAACTCCGCGCCGGGGCCCGTGACCATCGGTCGCTGCGCGGACAACGACTTGGTGATTCCCGAATACACCATGTCCAAGAAGCACTGCATCTTGGCGTTGGTCGACGGCGAATACCGCCTCACCGACCTCGGCACCAGGAATGGCACCCGCGTCAACGACGTGATGTTGACGGCGCTCCGGCCGCATCGCCTGCAGGGCGAGGAGAGGCTGCGCATGGGTCGCCTGGCTTTGGTCTTTCATCTCCCCAGCGGCTTTGGCGAGTTCTTCCAGCGCAGGGCTTAGCCGCCCACGGAAATCTGGCCGAGGCTTTCGAGCTTGGCCTCGGGCAGAAGCTCCTGGTGGGCCAGGACCGCGACCTGGGGCTGCGTAGGTTCCAGGAGCTCGCGCAGGTGGCGGCGGATGTCCTTGCTGGTCAGGATGACCGGCGTCGCCACCGGGGCCACGGCGTGCGTGAGGGCTTGCAGGAGGTCGCGGCAAAGCTGTGGTTCGAGGACCAGGCTGCCGTCGGGCTGGATCGACTCGCGCAAGGTTTCCTCGATCATGGAATCGAGGAAGAACACGGGCACGACCTTGGCGGCGCCGCCGTACTTGAAGGTGAGTTGCCGCCGCAAGGCCGCGCGCACCCATTCGGCGAGCGCGGCGGCGTCGCCCGCGGGCTCGGGTCGCTTGGCCAAGGCGTCGAGGATGTCGGGCAGATGGCGCAGGGAAATGCCTTCCCGGGCCAGGCGCTCGAGCACATCGGCGAGCACGGACACGCCGACCACCTTGGGAACCACCTCACGCACCAAGTGGGGATGGGTTCGCTCGACCGCGTCGAGCAGGCCCTGGGTCTCTTGGATGCCGACGAAGAGGTGCCCGTGTCGGTGGAGGGCGCGCAGAAGATGTGCGGGCAGGGCCTCTTCAAGCGAAGACGCGGCGGTGGTTCCGGCCGCTATCGTGCCGCTTTGCACCGGCATCTCCCGCACGCGGATGATGAACCCTCCCTGCCCGAGGTCGCTCGCCTCGCGCAGGGCGAGCGCAGGCAGGGTGATGCCCGTGTCGAGGAAGAAGCGCTCGCGCAAGGTCGCCTCCCACGCGGCCGCCGTGCCTGCCGTCCGCGGCGCGACGATCTGGTAGAGGTCGGGCGAGAGATCCACGGCCAGGGGAACCAGCAAGGGCGCCCGCGCTGCGGCGGCGCCCCTCCTTTCGCCGGCCAGAAGCCGGTAGGCAAGAAGACCAAAGCCGGCGCTCAGAATCAAGAAGGCCAGCGCGGGCAAGCCTGGAATCAGCGCCAGCACGGCGAGCAGCGCGGCCACGACCGCCAGGGCCTTGGGATGGGCCAGCACTTGCCGGCCGATGTCCTTGCCGAGATGGCCGCCCTCTTCCTCGGACGAGACGCGCGTGACCAGGATGCCGGCTGCGGTCGAAATCACGAGCGCCGGGATCTGCGCCACCAGGCCCTCGCCGATGGTGAGCAGGGTGTAGGTGCGAATCGCGGCCGAAAGCTCCATGCCTCGTTGCACAAGCCCGATGGCGAGGCCACCCACGATATTGGTGAGCAGCACGACGATGCCGGCCACGGCATCGCCCTGCACGAACTTCATCGCCCCATCCATGGAGCCGTAGAACTGCGACTCACGCGCGAGCAGGTTGCGGCGACGCTGGGCTTCTTGCGCATCGATGTGGCCGCTGCGCAGCTCGGCGTCGATGGCCATCTGCTTGCCCGGCATGGCATCGAGGGTGAAACGCGCGCCGACCTCCGCCACCCGGGCCGAGCCCTTGGCGATGACGATGTACTGGATGGTTGTCAGAACGAGGAACACCACCACGCCGACCACCAGGTTGCCGGCGACTACGAAGCTGCCGAAGGCGTGAATGACTTGGCCGGCGTCGGCCCGAAGCAAGATGAGGCGGGTGGCCGAGACCTCGATGGCCAAGCGAAACAAGGTCGTGAGCAGAAGCAGGCTGGGGAAGGTGGCGATCTTGAGGGAATCGCCGACGTAGATGGCAATGAGAAGAAGGGTGAGCGCCGCGGCGATGTTGAGGGTGATGAGCAGGTCGAGGAGGAACGTGGGCAAGGGCACGATCATGGTTGCCACGATCACCGCCACCAGCACCGCGAGCGCGAGATCCGAGTAGCTCGCAAACAGGCCGCGCACATCACCCGAGCGCAAAAGGGAGAAGAATCCACCGGCCTTCGCCTTCATCCGTCTCGCCATAGCGACGGCATCCTTTCGGGCACCCGGCGCGAGGTCAAGCCCAATTGCACGAACCGCCGACCGCGGAAGAACGCCTTCGGCTGGTAGAGTCTGCAAAGGTCGGGTAGGATCCGCCCATGCTGGCCGCGCGACTGGATGAGCACGACGAAACCCCTGCGGAAGACCGTATCGTCGTTCTGCGCGGCGCAACCTGGGCCGACTACCAGAGGGTGCTCGAGGTGCGGGGGGAGAATCCCGTGCCGCGCATCGCCTACCTGCCGGGGGTACTCGAACTCATGACTCCATCCCGATCCCACGAGTCCTTGAAATCCTTCATCGGTCGCTTGGTCGAGGTCTGGTGTCAGGAAAACCAGATCGAGTTCTCGCCCTTCGGCTCGTGGACGCTCGAGCGCAAGGCAGAAACCTGTGGGCTGGAGCCTGACGAGTGCTACGTGTTCGGGGCAGCTTCGGAGCCCGAACGGCCCGACCTTGCCATCGAGGTGGTATGGACTTCGGGGGGAATCGACAAGCTTGGCATCTACGCCAAGCTCGGCGTGCGCGAGGTTTGGTTCTGGCGTCGCGGACGCATCACCGCGCATCTTTTGCAGGGGGACGAATATGTCGAGTCCGGCGAGAGCGCGGTACTTCCCGGAATCGATCTGGCCGAGATCGCCCGTCACCTCGACCGACCCACGGCCAGTCAAGCCATCCGCGAATATCGGGCCGCCTTGAAGTCCCGGCGTTGACGGGCGGCCGGCTGCGTCATGAGGCTTCAGGCTCCGGGCGGGAGCCCTCAGGCCGAAGGGCTGGGTCACAAGTCGTGATCCCCTCAAGGCGCACCACGGCTACGCCCTTCGCGCAGTGGAGAAAGTGATTGCCGTTCTCAGCCGATCAAGCTGAAGCCAGCAGCCAGCAGCCAGCAGCCTTCTTCGGTTGCGGGCGAAGCCCGCGCTGTGTTTTGATTCGCTCCCCATCTCGATTCGCCCGAAAGGCACTTTCTCTGGCGCATCACGCGGGCGGAAGGTAGCTTCCCTGCATGCTGCGCACCATCATCGAGGGCGATGCGGGTTTCGACGTCGAAGTCAGGAAGCTCGTCCACCGTTCGGGGTCGCTGCCCGAAGCCATCGCGGCGGCCGCGCGCGCCATCGTGGCCGAGGTGTGGGCCCGGGGCGATGCGGCCGTGCGCGAATTCACCCGGCGCTTCGAAAACCGCGAGCTTTCCAGCCTCGAGCTTGCGCGCGCCGACCGGGACGCGGCCGTGGCCAAGGTCGCGCCCGAGGTGATGGCCGCGCTCACCCAGGCTGCCGAGCGGATTCGCGCCTACCATGAGCGCGAGCAGTACCGGTCCTTTGAGACCGTCGAGAATGGGATTCGCCTCGCGTGCCGGTATGCGCCCCTCGACCGCGTCGGCATCTACGTCCCCGGCGGGACAGCCCGCTATCCCTCCACCGTGCTCATGACCGCGGTGCCGGCCAAGGCGGCGGGTGTAGCCGAGGTCGTCATGACCACGCCCGGACCTTCGCCTGAAACCTTGGCGGCAGCAGCCGTGGCGGGCGTGGATCGGGTTTTCCTCATCGGCGGTGCTCAGGCCGTGGCGGCTTTCGCCTACGGCACGGAAAGCGTTCCCCGCGCCGACAAGATCGTCGGGCCGGGCAATGCCTACGTGGCGGCGGCCAAGCGCCTGGTCTTCGGCGACGTGGGCATCGACATGGTGGCCGGGCCGACCGAGGTCGTCATCGCCGCCGACGCGTCCGCGAATCCAGCCTGGGTCGCCGCCGATCTGCTCGCGCAGGCCGAGCACGACGCCCTCGCCGTGCCCATCCTGGTTGCGGTCGGCCGGGACGTCGCCTTGCAGGTGGGCGAAGAAGTGGAGCGTCAACTGGCCCAGCTTCCGCGCCGGGCCATCGCGGAAAAGGCCATATCCAATCAAGGCGTGGCCATCGTGGTCGGAAGCCAAGAAAACGCGCTGGCCCTGGTCAACCAGCTCGCGCCCGAGCACGCGGGCATCGCCCTTGCGGACGCCGGCAAGTGGGCCGCCAAGGTCACGGCCGCAGGGGCGGTTTTCGTCGGGCACCAGGCCTGCGAGGCCCTGGGCGACTACATCGCGGGGCCGAGCCACGTCCTGCCCACCGGCGGCAGCGCCCGCTTCTCCTCACCGCTCGGGGTGGGGGATTTCCTGAAGCGCACGTCCTTCATCGAATACGACGCAGCCGGGGTCGCGGCCCAGGCCGATGCCGTGGCCTGTCTGGCCGAGGCCGAGGGCCTGTCCGGCCACGCCCGCTCGGTGCTGCTGCGAGCTAGGCCGCCGGTTGGCCCTTGACACCGCGCCAATCTCCTTTAAATTACGCGCCTCGCTGTGGAGCCCAAGTCATGTATGCCGTGATTCAAACCGGAGGAAAGCAGTACCGCGTCAGCGAGGGCGAGACCCTGCGCGTGGAGAAGCTTCCTGCCTCCCCCGGAGACAAGCTGTCTTTCGCACCCCTCCTCTTCGCCGACGACGGCGGCAGCGTGCTTGTCGGCAAGCCCCACGTCTCGGGCATCGCGGTCGAGGCCGAGGTCCTGGGGCAGGAGAAGGGCGAGAAGATCGTCATCTTCAAGTACAAGCGGCGCAAGTCGTACCGGCGCAAGGCGGGCCACCGCCAGCCCTACACCGCGCTCAAGATCCTCTCCATCAAGGCAGGAGCGTAGACGCCATGGCACACAAGAAAGGTCAAGGCAGCTCGCGCAACGGCCGCGATTCGCAGTCACAACGCCGGGGCGTGAAGCGCTTCGCCGGTGAGCAGGTGCTCGCAGGCAACATCCTGGTCCGCCAGGTCGGCACGCTCTTTCATCCCGGCAGCAACGTGGGCATGGGGCGCGACTTCACGCTCTTCGCCCTCAAGTCCGGCAAGGTGAAGTTCAGCCGGTCGGGCAACCGCAAACTGGTCAGCATCGACGCGGCGTAGCCGCGGGCAACCGGACTGCGGGTTGGGCCTGAAGAACCGAACGGTTTGGCACCCAACTCCTCTCAGGATGTTCACCACAGAGGGCACGGAGAGGCCGGAGGGCGCAGAGAATGAGAGCCTTGGGATTTCGCTCATGCTCTCTCTCTGTGTCCTCCGCAGCCTCTGCGCTCTCTGTGGTGAACAGCCAGAGAGTCGGTCGGCTTGCAAACCGATCGGTGTCGTAGGAGAGCGCGCGTGACCGCCTTCATCGACCAGGCGCACATCAGCGTGTGGGGCGGTGACGGCGGCGACGGCGCCGTCGCTTTCCGGCGCGAGAAGTACGTTCCCAAGGGTGGACCTGCCGGCGGCGACGGCGGCCACGGCGGCAGCGTGCTTCTCGAGGTCGACGAGGGGCTTTCCACGCTGCTCGATTTTCGCTATCGCCACGAGCACCGTGCGCCCGCCGGCGAGCGCGGCGGCAGCAAGGACAAAGACGGCAGATGCGGCCAAGACATCGTCCTGCGCGTGCCCGCCGGCACCATGGTCTACGACGACGAGACCGCGGAGCTGCTCGCCGACTTGCGCAGGCACGGCGAGCGATTCGTGGCGGCCCGTGGCGGCAAGGGGGGCCGCGGCAACATGCACTTCGCGACCCCGACCGATCGTGCGCCCCGGCGCTTCGAGCCGGGCCGGCCGGGAGAGCAGCGGGTGGTGCGCCTCGAGCTCAAGCTGCTCGCCGACGTGGGGCTGGTCGGCTTCCCCAACGTGGGCAAGTCGTCCTTCATCGCGCGCGTCTCCGCGGCGCGCCCCAAGATTGCCGACTACCCCTTCACCACCCTCATCCCGAACCTCGGGGTGGTTCGGCTCTCGGGCGAACGCTCCATGGTCCTGGCGGACGTCCCGGGGCTCATCAAAGGCGCCCACAAGGGAGCGGGGCTGGGCCACCGGTTTCTCCGCCACCTCGAACGGACCCGCGTGCTCATCCATCTCTTGGAAGTCCTGCGAGTCCCGGGCCGCGCGCCCCTGCGCGACTACCTCACCCTGCGCCGCGAGCTTGGCCTTCACGACCCGGAGCTCGGAAAGCGGGCCGAGATCGTGGTACTTAATAAGATCGATGTGCCGGCTGTGCGCAAGCGCCTGCCCGCCCTCAAGAAGCTGTTTGCACGTCGCGCAATCGAGATCCATGGAATCAGCGCGATATCGGGCGAGGGTCTAGGCCAGGTTCTCGAGCTCGCGTGGGGCGCTCTTGCCAAGGTAGGAAGGGAGCCAACGCCTTCCGAGTCGGAAAAAAAGCCGCGCCCAGGCGAATGACTTTGAGTTCTGATAAGATGCGCTTTGACGTGGAGGCCGCGGGGGGCGACTTCCGCGACCCGAAGGAGTGATGTGCTTTTGACTGGACGCGGAGTTGCCTGATATAAACTATCCACCCGGAGGTATGACGCTTTCGCGCATACCACGGAACGGTGATACTTGGGGACTCGATACCGGATGCTCGGAAGGAGCTTTGAGATGACGACGCGACGAACTAGGGGGCTTCTGGGCTTTTTGATCGTTTTCGGTGCCATGGCTCCGCGTGCGCAAGCCGCGGAGGCCAGGTCACCCGGCCCAGCTCCCGCTCCCATACCAACTGAAGCGGCCGCCCCGGCTCCAGCTCCAGGCGACGCCGGGTCAGCGGCGGTTCGCTTCAAGGCGCTGGAACATAACGTGAACGAGCTCAAGGAACAGGTCTTTCGCACCCGCGCCCGGCTCAACCTGCTCAAGGAGACCGTTCTCGGTGGCGTGATCGGGGCATCTCGCTGCGTCATCAAGCACAAGAACGAGATGGGCGCCACCTTCCGCCTCATCAAGGTCGTGTATGCCCTGGACGGTGTTCAAATCATGAACAAGGTCGACGACACCGGTCGGCTGGCGGACATGCCCGAGTTCGACGTCTACAACGGCGCCATCCAGCCCGGCAACCACACCCTTACGGTTCAGCTCGTCTACCAGGGCAGCGGCTTCGGCGTGTTCAGCTACCTCAAGGGCTACAAGTTCAAGACCAGCTCCAGCCACACCTTCATCGCCGCGGATGGCAAGGCCACGGTAGTGACCGTGGTGGGCTACGAGAAGGGGGGCTTCACCACCAACATGGAAGACAAGCCCGCGGTGGAATTCAAGGTCAACCTGGTAGCACCCGAGGGAACAGGCATGCCGGCGGCGAAGCAGTAGCGCGCGCACGCCTTGGGACTTCCGATGCACAAGCCGACAGGGGATTCTCCTTACATGAGTGCCCGGCACGGGGTTTTGGCGGCTGTCTTGGCCGCCGCCCTTCTGCCCGGCGCACGCGTGCGGGCCGGCGAGTTCGAAGACGCGGGCAACCGGCTGGTCGATCTCGAGGAACGGGTGCGATCGATTTCCACCGACTTCAAGGCGGCGGCGCCCCCGGATCCCACGCTCGCAATGCGCCGGGTGGTGGACGCCGAGATGCTCTTCAAGCTCAAGAACTACCACGAGGCCGCCACGGTCCTGCTCGACGTGGTGGAGAAGTATCCCGGAAGCCAGGGGTACGACGACGCCTTGGTTCTCTTGGGTGAAGCGCTCTTCCAGGAGAAGGACTACAACTCGGCCCGCCACTACCTCGAAATCGAGGCCAAGAAGAACACCGGCTCGCGCCTGGAGCAGCAGGCCCTGCAGCGGCTCGTCGAGATCTCGTTGCGTACCGAGAATTTCGAAAACGTCGACAGCTATCTCAAGCGCCTGGAGAACATCCCTCCCGATCGGCTCGAGCCCTCGGTGCCCTACGTGCGCGGCAAGTACGCCTACTTCCGCGACCGCCTCGACGAGGCGCTCGCAACCCTCTCCAACATCCCCCAGGCAAGCCCCTACTTCCTCCAGGCGCGATACCTCGCCGCGACGACCTTGCTCAAGAAGGGTGACCTGGCCACCGCGCTGTCCTGGTTCGACTACGTTGCCCGCGCCCAGCCGCGCAACGACGCCGAGAAGGAAATCCAGGAGATGGCCCGCCTGGCCATCGGGCGCATCAACTACGAGCGCGACCAGTTCGACAAGGCCCGCGAGGCCTACGCGAGCATTCCGCGCCAGTCGCCTCACTTCGAAGAAGCCATGAACGAGCTGGCGTGGACGTCCATCAAGGCCAAGGATTTCCGGGCGGCGTACCGCGCCCTCGACCTCATGCTGCTGCAGGACCCGGACGGCCCGCAAGCCCCCGAGCTACGCCTGCTCATGGGCAACCTGCACGTGCGGCTGGGCAACTTCTCCTTGGCCAACGATGCCTTCCTGCAGGCTCGAGACGAGTTCGCTCCCGTCCACACCCAGCTCAAGCTCACCCTCGACAAGTGCCGGGCCGAGCCCAAGTACTTCGATTCCTTGGTCGGCAAGGGCTTGGAGAAGTTCGACATCGGCGTGCTCATTCCCAAGCCTGCGGCCAAGTGGGTGAAAGGCGATCCCGAGGTGGGGCGCGTGTTGGTGCTGACCGAGGAGGTGAGTGAGCTCCAACGCGGCATCAAGGATTCCGAGCAGACGCTGAGCCGCCTCGAGATGGCGGTGGGCGGCCAGCTCCAGGTCGGCATCTTCCCCGACCTGGCCTCGGTGCGCACGCGGACCTCCGAGGTGCTCAATCAGATCGTGGCCATCCGCCAGCGCTTCGTGGCCAAGATGCGCGACTTGACCGCGTCGGCTCTCTCGGTCGAGGAGAAGGGGAGGTTGGAGCGGCTGGCGGTCGAGCGCATGACCGCGGAAAACCAGCTCGTCGGCTTGCCGCTCACGGCCGAAGCGCTCCGCGAGCGGGAGAAGCGCTCGCGCACCGAACTCGATCAACTGGACGGCCGGGCGTCCGAGCTGAGCGTGGTGGTGCAAGGCATGGAGGCCGAGCTGGTCGCCATCGAGCAGTACTTCATCAAGTCGCGCGCGGACCAGAAGATCCGGCCCGAGGAGCTGGTCCAGCCGGTGGCCAGCCTGCGCGATGCCATCGCCGAGCTGCGTGCCGAAAACGATCGCATCCGCAACAACATCGCGGAGGCCGTGCGCGAGGCCACGGTGGGGGTGGCCACCGGCGATTCCGACCGCGGGGCCATCGCGGCCCTGCTCGCGGCCATGAGGAAGGAGCGCGACATCTACCAGGGCGTGCGCCTGCGGCTGTCTTCCGGGGCTCAGGGCGATTTCGATGCCATCGCCAACATCCTCGTGCGTGCCGACGGCGTGCAAGCCCGGCTTGCCGAAATCGACAGCAAGCTCGAAGGCGTGGCCCAGAAACGACTGGGCGAGCTCAAGCAGGAGCTGGCAGCCCAGCGGGGGGCCCTGCAAACCGCGAGCGGCAAGCTTGGCGGCATCCTGAGCGAGTCGCAGAGCCTCGGCGGAGGCCTCGCCTTCGCCATGCTGTCCAAGGTCACCGACCGCTTCTACGACCTTCTCGTGCAGTCGGATGTCGGCCTGGTCGATGTGGCCTGGGGACTCAAGGACGAGCGCACCTCCACGGTGTCCAAGCTCATCAACCAGCAGAAGCTGGAGCTCAAGACGGTCGAGGAGGATTTCCGGCCGTTGCTTGAGGAGGAGAAGTAGGCGTGGCGGGGCAGGGTACGATTCGAATCGCACGCGGGCTGGCTCGCGCCGCCTTCCTGTCCGCGCTCTTCGCCGCGGGCCTGGCCGAGGCCGCGGGGTCGAGGCCGAGGTCCGGGCCCGTCGATCCCAAGGCCATCGACGAGCTGGCGGCGGATCTCGCCCGCTGGAGCGAGGAGGTCGGCGGCTTCCGCAAGGCCGCCGCGAGCATCATCCGACGCACGTACAACCAGAGGGTGAGGGCGATCCGCGAGAAGTACGAGCCGATGATCTCGGGCAACGAGATAGAGGAGCGGCAGCGGCGTATGGACGCCATCGTCGTGCTCGAGGGCTTCCTGCGCAAGTACCCGGCGGACAAGAAGTGGACGCCGGACGTGATGTTCCGGCTCGCCGAGCTCTACTACGAGAAGTCGTCCGACGAATTCCTCGCCGCGCAGGAGAGCTATCAGAAGGCCCTCGATTCGCCCAATCCCCCCACCGCGCCGCCGCCCAAGGCCGACTACGGCCTGACCGTGAGCCTGTATCGCCGCCTCCTGGTCGAGTTCCCCAACTACCGTCTGCTCGACGCCACCTACTACCTGCTCGGCTTCTGTCTCGGCGAGATGGGACAGGAGCCGGAGGCGCGCCAGGCTCTCCTGGCCTTGGTGTGCAGCAACCAGTACAAACCCCTCGATCCGCCGCAGAAGCGACCGGTTGCCAGCGGGCAGGGCAAGGGGGCGCTCACCGATTTCTACAAGGACTGCCTTCCCATCAAGAAGGACTCGAAGTTCCTTCCCGAGGCGTGGACCCGCGTGGGCGAGATGCACTTCGACGCGGCCGAGCTGGCGGATGCCATCTCCGCCTACGGCCGCGTGCTGCAATACAAGGATTCCGCGTACTACGACAAGGCCATCTACAAGCTGGCGTGGTCGTACTACCGCGACAACCGGTTCCTCGACGCCATTCGCGAGTTCGACGGCCTGGTCAAGTGGGCCGACAGCAAGAAGGCGGCGGGCGACAAGTTCGGCTCCGACCTGCGGCCCGAGGCCGTGCAGTACCTCGGCATCAGCTTCTCCGAGCCCGATTGGGACGGCGACAGCGTGCCGGATCCGGAAACCGGCCTGCAGCGCGCACAGGGCTTCTACCGCGGCCGCGAGGGCGAGCCGCACGTCAAGGAAGTCTTCCAGCGCCTGGGCGACATCTACTTCGATTCGACCAAGTACACCGAGGCCATCGCCGTCTACAAGTACATCCTGCAGATGTGGCCGTACTTCGCCGACGCCCCCAAGCTGCAGGAGAAGGTCATCAGGGCCTACGAGCGTGATCGCAACCTCATCGCCGCGGCCAAGGAGCGCGAGCTGCTCGGCCGCAACTACAGCAAGGGCAGCGAGTGGTATCGCCAGAACGCCAGCAACCCGGAGGCCCTGGAGGCGGCGGCGCAACTGGCCGAGGACGCGCTTCTGACCGCCGCGACCAACGTGCACGCGGCCGCCCAGGCATGCCGGACGAAGTGGCTGCAGGACACCTCGGACCTGAACAAACAAGAGGAGTGCCGGCAGGCCTACCGCACGGCCGCGGAGCTCTACGAGAAGTACCTCGCGGCCTATCCCAACTCCAAACGCACCTACGAGTTCTCGGCCTTCTATGCCGACGCCCTCTACTACGGCGGCAAGGTGCAGGAGTCAATCCCCGCCTACCTGGCGGTGCGCGATTCCAACGTCGACAACAAGTACCAGAAAGACGCGGCCTTGCAGGTCATCAAGGCCATCGAGGAGATCATCGACAGGCTCAAGCAGGAAAGGCGCATCGAGGATCCGCCCATCCCCGATGAGAAGAACACCAAGCCGCCGGTCACCGCGCTGCCCATGCACGAGATGTACAAGAAGTACATAGAGGCGCTCGATTGGTACGTTGCCAATCTGCCCGACGACCGGGTCCCGGATCTGCGCTACGCCACGGCGGTGATCCTGCTCAAGCACCGGCAGTGGCCCGAGGCGCGCGCCCGCCTGGGCGAGATGTCCGACGCCTACTGCGCGAGCAAGCCGGAGGTCGGTTTCAAAGCCTACGACGCGGTCCTGACCACCTACTTCATCGACTACAGCGTCGAGGATGAGGAGGCCAAGGACTGCGCCCTCGGCCGCTTGCTCCAGATCGTCGACAAGTTCAGTGAATCGCCCTGCAGCAAGTCGCCCTTGGCCAAGCCCTACCTTTCACGCATCCAGGACATCAAGGCTTCGGTCAAGACCACGGTCATCAAGAAACGCCTCGACATCGCCCTCGAGAACGAGGAGAAGGGCACGAGCCGGCAGCTCATCCAGTGCCGCGAGGGCGCGGGCGGCATCGCCATCGTCACGGGCGCGGCGGCCCCGGCGCGGGTCGCGACCACCGCCGGGCCGACGGGGGCGGGGGCCCAGCCGCGCAGCAGGACGGCCACCGATCTCGACGAGGGCCTGGCCTTGGACCTCCTCGATCTCATCGCCGCCAACCCCAAGGATCAGGACGCGGCCAGCAACCTCAACAACGCCTGCGTGATCTACGAGAAGATCTACAAGTACGGCGAAGCCACCAGATGCTACGAGCGTCTGGCGCGTGACTACCCCGACAGCGCCCTGGCCCGGGACGCGGTGTGGAACGCGGCCCGCAACCAGTTCCGCTTCTTCGAGTTCGAGAAGGCCGTGGGCGGCTACCTCAAGGTGGCGACAGATCCCAAGTTCGAGAACTACGAGCATCGCAAGCAAGCCCTGGGTATCGCGGCCCAGCTCCTCGACAACGATCAGCAGTATGACCGCGCCGCCGACCTCTACAAGAAGTACGCGAATACCATCGCGGACAAGCCGGCCGAGTCGGCGCAGGCCTTCTCGTTCGCCTGCACGGCCTACGAGAAAGCCAGGGATGCGGGCAAGGAGTCGGCCTGCCTGCGCGAGCTCATCAAGCGCTACGGCAAGGTGCAGCCCGCGGGCGAATACGTGGTGAAGGCACACCTCGAGCTCGCCACGCTGGCCGAGCAGGGGCGCGACAGGCGCGCGATGCTTGGTGCCTACAAGCAGGTGCGTGACGAGTTCATCGCCCGCAGGCTTCCGCCCGCCACGCCCGCGGCGGCGGCCGCGGCCAAGGCCGATTTCTTGATTCTCGAGGACAAGTTCAAGGCCTTCCAGGCCAAGACCCTGCGTTTTGCCAGCGACCCCAAGCAGGTGAGGAAGGTCTTCGACGCCTTCACCACCGAGGCCAAGGCGTTGCAGGAGGAGTACGCCAAGATCTGGGACTACAAGGACGCCAACTGGACCCTGGCCTCGTTCCTCCGTCGGGGCGACATCTTCTACGAGTTCGCGCAGAAGCTGGTGAAGGCGGCGGACAACCCGCCGGAAGACGTCAAGAAGCTCTCCAAGAAGGCGTGCAAGGTCGATCCCGAGCTGTGCGGCGTGGCCGAGACCCAGTACAAGGACGCCATCTACCAGTTCGTCACGCCGGTCGAGGACGAGGCCAAGCGGCAGTGGAAGGCGACGCTCGCCCGCGCGGCCGATCTGGGCGTGACCAACGAATACGTGAAGAAGGCGCGGGAGAACCTGTCGAAGTACCTTCCCGAGGAGTTCCCCTTCGTCAAGGATGAACGGATCGGGGTGGAGTATCCATGATGCGGCGGCTTTCTTTTGTGGTCCTGGTCCTGGCGGCGAGCACGGCTTGGCCCGCATTTTCGTCGGCTGACGAGACCGCAGCCCCGGCCGTGCGCAAGCGGCGCGAGCCCCCGCCGGCCGTGATTCCAACCCAGGAAGTGGAGGCGGCGAAGAAGCTCTTCGACGCGCGCAACTACCAAGGAGCGGTGGCGCAGGCCAAGGCTGCGCTCAACCGCAACGAACGCTACACCCCTGCCATGCTGGTCATGGCCAAGGCTTACTTCAAGCTGGGCAAGTACGAGTGGGTCAAGACCTTGGGCGAGATGATGAAGAACGCCGGCGCCAGCGAGGCGGACCGTGCAGACATCTACCAGATGCTCGCCTTCATGGAGGTCGAGAAGAAGAACACGCCGGGAGCCATCGAGCTCTTCAAGAAAGCGGCCGAGGCCAAGCCGGACAACGCCGTCTTGTGGAACAACCTGGGTGCGCAGTACCTGACGGCCAAGAACTACCGCGAGGCGGGTCCGGTGCTGGAAAGGGCGGTGCAGCTCCAGCCTACCTTCTCCAAGGCGCACCTCAATCTGGGCAACGCCTACCGAGGGGTCAAGCAGTACGACCGGGCCCTGGCCGAGTACAAGCAAGCCCTCTCGCTTTACCCGCGCTACGCCGACGCGGTCCACAACCTCGGCATCTTGTACCTCGACGCCGAGAAGATGCCCGACATGGACACCACGGCGAAGCTCAACACCGCCATCAATTACTTCCAGCAATACCGGCAGATGCTCACCGGCGCCGGCCAGAGCGTGCCGCCCGAGGTGGACGCCTACGTGAACGAAGCACAAGAGGGCATCAAGAAGGAAGAGAAGCGCATCGAGCGGCAGAAGAAGCAGGAAGAGCGCGAGCGTCAGCGGGCCGCCAAGAAGGCCGCCGAGGATGCCAAGAAGGCCCCGGCCCCGAGCGCCATGCCTCCGGCCCTACCCTCGGCAGGGCCCGCGACTCCGGACCCGGCACCCCTTCCGGCCGCGCCCCCACAGCCAGACCCGAGGACGCCATGAGAGACCGTTCTCTGCACCCGAATCCCTGGCTCGTTGCCTTGGCCGGCTTCTTGGTCTTGGCCCTCTTGTCCCCGGCCCTTCTGGCCCAATCCAAGAAGAAGGGATCCGCCGCGGAGATTCCCGTCAAGGCTGAGCCCGTGAAGGCCGAGGCGGCGGCCCAGGTGCCGGCCCCCGCTGCCGAGGAGCAGCAGGCCAAAGTCAAGATCGAGCGCGGGGCGGGTGGAAAGAAGATCTACAAGATCGAAGGCGAGATCGTCATCGAGGGTAAGATCCAGAAACCCGAGGCTTTTTACGTCCTGCAGAAATCCAGCATAAACTACGACTGGCACGAGCTGAAACAGGACTTCGTGCCCAAGATTCTCGACAGCGTGACGAAGGCACCATTCTAGATGGACTGACCACGAGGGAACGCAGGATGGCGATGCAGAAGACAGCCACAACAGCGAGGACCGACGGCTCGGCCGCGGCTAAGACTCGCATTCTGCGTATCGGGATCGTCCAGGGCGGTCGCATCGTCGAGGAAAGGCTGATCCGCAAGCGCGAGAACATCAGCATCGGCTGGTCCGCGAAAGCCACCTTCGCGGTCCCCTCCGAGGCCTTGCCCAAGCAGTGGATCCTTTTCGAGGCCACCCCGCGCGGCTACATCGCGAATTTCGCCGACGCCATGGATGCCCGCATCGCGGTGGGCAACGAGGTCATCTCGCTGGCCCAGCTCAAGCAGGCCGGCCGCCTGCGCCGGCAAGGGCAAAGCTCGCGCTACCTGCTCGACGAACGGTCGCGCGGCAAGGTCACGTTGGGTGACCTCAGCATTCTCTTCCAGTTCGTCACCCCGCCGCCGCCCCAGCCGCGGCCGCAGCTTCCCGCCTCGGTGCGAGGGTCGTTCTTCACCGGCATGGACTGGTTCTACACCGCGACCGCGGTCGGCTCGTTCGTCGCCCACCTCGTCTTCGTGCTCTATCTGCGCAGCGTGGATTGGCCGCGCAAGCCGGACATCGAGGAGATCCCCGACCGCTTCGTGCAGATGGTGGTGAGGGCGCCGCCGCCCAAGCAGGAGACGAAGAAGGGCGAAGACAAGGACAAGCCGGACGAGTCCAAGGCCGAGAAGAAGGTGGCCGTGTCGGCCCCGAGCAAGACGCCCAAGAAGGAGATCTCGGCGGAAGAGAAAGCCCGCATCGATGCGGAACGGCGGGCGCGCTTGGCCGAGCAGGTTCGCAACACCGGCATCCTCAAGTTGCTCGGCGCCAAGGCCGACGGCTCGGGGTCGATCGCCGACGTCCTCGGCAAGGGCGATGTCGACCGCGACCAGGAGAAGGCATTCCAAGGGGTGGGCGGTCTTACCGTCGCCACCGGCGACGCCTCGCTGCGCGGGGTGAAGACCGGCACCGGAGGCTCGGGCAAGGTGGCCGACATCTCGGGTCTGCGGGGCGGCGGCACGATCGCGGGCGGAAGCACGGGGGCCGGCGCGACCGAGAAGAAAGTCAGCGGCATCGTCAGGAGCGAGGCCCCGGCGGTGGACGGCGAGCTCGATCCGTCGCTGGTGTCGAAAGAGGTGCGCGCCCGCATCGGCGCCATCAAGGCCTGCTACGAGCGCGCGCTCAAGCGCAACCCCAATCTCAGCGGCAAGATCAAGATCCGCTGGACCATCACCGCGGCAGGCACCGTTTCGGCCGTGGAAATCGATGAAGACAGCGTCGGCGACGGCGAGGTGTCTTCATGCATCAAGGGGTTGGTCAGCCGCTGGCGCTTCCCGGCCCCGTCAGGGGGATCGGTGGACGTGGTCTACCCGTTTGTTTTCCAGGCGTCCCAATGAGCATGCGAGTCGGGATAACACATTGTGCGCTGCGAAATGAGTTTCCATGTTCTTTCCCCCGAGTTATAATGGGGGCCCCCTGGTCCAGGTGCGTGACATCCGTGAGGTTCAACATGGCAAGAGCAATCAGCGTGACGGGTCTCGTCCTCCTCGCCACATCGGCGAGCTGGGCCGCACCCCCGGCAGGGGGGGCTCCACCAGCCGCGCCCGGCCCTCCGCCTGTGGCGCCACAGACGCCGACCATCAGCGGGGCCGAGATGCTCGCGCAAGGGCGAGAATACCGCGGCCAGATCGAGGCCATCGTGCTCCAGATCCAGACCCAGGTTCAGCAGGCCAAGAGCGACAAGGACGTCATTCGCCTGAACTGCCTGCTCGACAAGCTGACCCAGGTGAAGGTCAACGGCAATATGATGGACCAGGCCCTGCAGGCTCTGCAGGATATGATATCGCGTCGCGATGAAGGGGCGGCACTGCACGAGTACACCCGTGTGACCATCATCAACCAGAAGGTGCAGGTGCTGCGCACCGAGGCTGATGCGTGCGTCGGCGCGGAAACGAACTACGTAGGTCCCACCAGGGTGTTCATCGAAGTACCGCCGGGCCTTCAGGACGACGTGGATCAACCGCCCCCTGCCGAGCCTCCCGCCTCCGTGGTCGAGCGGCCACCTCCCGGAAGCCCCTATCAGTAGGCCATCCACCCGATCCTGAAAAACCTGTCGCGGATCTGCATTCAAGCTGCCAACCCCAGACAAGAACCCATGAGACTTCGGCCACTCGTCCTCGCCCTGTGCCTCGCCCTATGGGCAAGCTCTCCCGCATGGGCCCAGATGCAGCTCACCAGCTCTGCGGCTGGAGCGTCGCTCGAATCGTTGTCCACGGGACGCGGTCGCAGCCTGACGACCAGAGGGTTGGCGACCGGGCTCAAGCTGGGGGAGGAGGCCATCCTGCACGCGGGGCTCTTCGCCGATATCGGCTACGACACCAACGTGTTCTATGGTACCAAGGACGGCACCAGCCCTGCGCCGGTTCTGCACATCACACCCAGGCTCGAGATCAGCAATGCCGCGCGCGACGGCACCATCCCGTCCGGCACCTACTACGATGTCTCGGGGTCGGTGAACATCGTCAGGTACCTGGTGGGCAGCGGCGAGCAAGAAATCACCGAGCAGAACGCCGTGAACCCCTCCGTCGGCGGGATGGCCCAGTTCTCCTCCGGTCAGGCGCTCAGCTTCACCCTTTCCGAGGTCTTCAGCCGCTTCCAGCAGGCGCCGTACACCAAGTCGACCAACGTCCTCACCCGGAACAACAACATGGCCTCGGCCAGCCTCACCTTCGCTCCGGGTGGGGGCAGGCTGCGCGTGATGCTCCGCTACTCGAACCTCATCGACAAGTACGAGGACACCTTCGACAGCGGCAGCAACATGGGCAACGAAGGTGTGCTCGACATCGGCTGGCGCTGGCTGCCGAGAACCACCATCTACGTGAAGGCGGCGCAGGGGGCGATCACCTATTTCAGCAGTGGCCGGTCTTCCTCCTATCCCTTGCGCACCCTCCTCGGTCTGCGCGGGCTTCTGACCGAGAAGCTCTCCGTCAACCTGGCGGCCGGCTACAGCAACGCCTTCTACTCCACGGGCAGCAATCCATCGGGTCTCGGCAACCTCGGCGCCGTCGCCGAGATCAACTACGCTA
>Ga0172366_10000614_pt1 | contig 26250 bp, 25 predicted proteins | sample LakKivSesite69cm_FD_114533 | JGI IMG/M metagenome (GOLD analysis project Ga0172366, IMG submission 114533) | Sediment microbial communities from Lake Kivu, Rwanda - Sediment site 69cm | ecosystem: Environmental > Aquatic > Freshwater > Lake > Sediment | place: Rwanda: Western Province, Lake...
GGCCATAAAGATGATATTGAAACAGGTTGAACCAGAAAAGATCTTTCAAGCAGTCACCAAACATGTGGGGGTAACAAAGAAAGAGATTCTCAAAAAAGGATACCATGGCATTGAGCGTCCCCTCACAATGGATCTCTTATACAGATACGCTGGTATGAATCAGAGAGAGATTGGTGAGATTATGGGGGTTGACTACAGTTCAGTAAGCGTAGGAAGGAAAAGATTGCATATTCAACTGGAGAAAGATGCCCAACTGCAAAGGCAGATTCAAGGAATTATTGAATATATAAGTCAAGGATAAAGATTTGACCCCCATATGCGGTTGTCAGGGGTGCGAAGATGAGAAGAAAAAAATATACGGTGCGTAGCAAGACAGGAACAAGGTGGAAGGAAAGCGGCAAGTCCACTGAAGAGATAGTAAAGGAATTGCAGGACAATCTCCCGAAAAATGATTATAGAGAACAGTCGCTCCGGATCCACGGCCTCATCTGTGCCAAGTGCGCACGGGAATTTGACCATAAGGACAGGCATCTTCTCACCGTTCACCATAAAGACGGCAATCACAGGAATAATCCACCAGATGGTTCTAACTGGGAAAACCTTTGCGTTTACTGCCATGATGATGAACACAGCAGGGGACTGCTCGGCGATTATTTAAGCAATGGGGAGTGACCTTGAGAGCAGATGCTGTCGTCTATCTTATCGAGCGTTTTCAGCTCTTCGATGACGTCAAAGAGTTCATCTGCCCTGTCTGTCCTGAAAGCCTTGTCGCGGAGCAGTTTCATGCCCGCAAGTCCCCTCGTGTACCAGATAAAGAATTTGTGGAAGCTGCTCACACCCTTTCTTTCCCCATAATGTTCCACCGACAGATGCAGATGGTTCTTCATTACAGCTATGCGCTCATGTACATCTGGCCTTTCGCAAAGCGTGCCATCCTGGAAGAAGCGGATTATTTTCCTGAATATCCAGGGATTTCCGAGGGAGCCCCGGGCGATCGCCACGCCGTCGCAACCGGTCTCGTCAAACATCTTCTTGATTAAGGGCACTGAAATATTATCGCCGCTCGCAATCACGGGTATCTTTAAGGCTTCCTTCACCTCTTTGACTACCTGATAATCTACGGTCCCACTATATCCCTGGGTCTTTGTCCTACCATGGATAAAAAGGGCGCTGATGCCGGCATCTTCGGCATAGAGGGCAATCTCCCTTGCATTTATTGAATCGGGGTCCCACCCTGCCCTGATCTTCACAGTCACAGGGACTTTCGAATGGTCAACCAGTACCTTGAGAAGTTCCCTGAGTTTGCGGGGCTCTTTGAGGAGTGCTGCCCCTTTTCCCTTGCGCGTAATTTTGGGGGTGGGACAGGCAGCGTTGAAATCGAGAAGGTCAAACTCGTATCCTTCGAGGGCGTCAAGGGCTTTCAATATATTTTTTTCATCGTTACCCAGCAACTGTATACCTAAGGGGCGGTCATCAGGGGTTGAGGAGAGCATGTGGCGGGTTCTCTTATCCTTGTGGTGTAAAGCCCTCACATCGATCATCTCCGTAAAGGCAAGGGGAGCGCCAAAGGCACGGGTAATCAGGCGGAAGGACAGATCGCTCACCCCGGCCATAGGGGCAAGCATGCAGGGGAGCGGCAGCATAAGGTTACCGATAATGAGCACGCCTCATTCTAACCCTCGCCTGCGAAGGTGTCAAATATCAAAAACTTGTTGACACAGGACAGGAAGGTCACAGGTTCAAATATTCAATGGGAGATTGAAGGAAAAGTGCCCTCAAGCCTTTTCAGCAGTTAGTCGTGCCCTTTTACGCTGAAGGTTGTTGAGGATGATCTTTCTTAATCTGATTGAGCGGGGCGTTATTTCAACGAGTTCGTCCTCATTGATGTAGGAAATGCAATCTTCCAGGCTCATTTTCCTGTAAGGGGTAAGAATAACAGCATCATCAGAGCCTGCGGCCCTCATGTTTGTAAGCTTTTTTCCTTTTGCAGGGTTTATCACCAGGTCATTTTCACGGCTGTGTTCTCCGATGATCTGGCCTCCATACACCTTTTCACCGGGACCGAGAAACAGTTGGCCCCTTTCCTGAAGGTTGAACAGAGCATACGCCACGGTGCTGCACTGTTCCATTACTACGAGAGCCCCGTTGTTGCGGTTCTTTATTTCACCGGCATACCGGTCGTAGCTGTCAAATATGTAGCTCATCGTGCCCATACCTTTTGTCTCGGTCATAAATTCTGAACGGAAACCAATAAGCCCTCTGGTTGGAACCCTGTACCTCATCCTGACCGTCCCGTTATTCTGGTGCATTTCGACCATCTGGCCTTTCCTTTTCCCGAGGTTTTCGATCACGTTTCCTGAGTAAGGTTCATCGACATCAATCGTGAGTTCTTCATAAGGCTCAAGCCTTTCCCCATTTCTCTCTTTAAATATAACCACGGGTCGTGTAACCTGAAATTCATAGCCCTCCCTGCGCATCCTTTCGATAAGGATCGAGAGGTGAAGCTCACCTCTCCCGGATACTTTATATCCGATGCCATCGGTTAATTCTTCTAATATGAGTGCAACGTCCGATAGCGTCTCACGAATGAGTCTTTCACGGATATGTCTCGAAGTAAGAAATCTCCCTTCGTTTCCGGAAAAGGGCGAGTCGTTAGGGATAAAGTTCATGGATATTGTTGGCGGGTCTATTTCGATACCGGGTAGGGGTCGGGGGTTTTCAGGGTCGGTAAGGGTCTCGCCAACCATAATAGATTCCATACCGGCTACCGCAACGATTTCGCCGACACCGGCAGTCTCGACCTCTTCCTTGCCACTACCTTTGAACCGGTAGATCTTTGTGATACGGGCAGGTGTTGTGAAACCGTCAGTTTTTGCAACAATAACGTCTTTGTTTATATTTAGAAGTCCCGAGGTTATTTTTCCTATTGCCAGTCTTCCGAGAAAGGAAGAGTAGGCGAGCGAACTCACAAGCATCTGCAGGGGGGCTTCGGGATTTCCGGTTGGAGGCGGAATAGAATTTACGATCATTTTGAAAAGCGGGATCATCGTACCGTGGTTCCGGGTATGATCAAGCGTTGCGTAACCTCTCTTTGCGGAGGTATAAATAACGGGGAAATCAAGTATATCATCTGGTGCGCCCAGTTTTACAAAAAGATCAAAGACCTGATCTACTACCCAGTCGCACCGGGCTGCCGGTTTATCTATTTTGTTGATAACGACAATAACAGGTATGTTAAGGGTGAGCGCCTTTTTGAGGACGAAACGTGTCTGTGGCATTGGCCCTTCCGCTGCATCCACAAGGAGAAGCACACCATCAGCCATTTTAAGGACCCTTTCGACCTGTCCGCCGAAATCTGCATGTCCTGGTGTATCGATAATATTAATAAAAAAATCCTTATACATAAAGGAACCATTCTTTGAAGAAATTGTTATGCCACGTTCCTTCTCAAGATCCATAGAATCCATGAGTCGTTCTTCGACCACTTCGTTATCGCGGAACATTCCGCTCTGTCTGAAAAGCTGGTCTACAAGTGTTGTCTTCCCGTGATCCACATGGGCGATGATTGCGATATTTCTAATTTTGTTCTGTTCCATACTCCCTCATTATAGCATGAATGGTTCGGTGGCGGTTCTGATTAACAGTCCTATCTCGGGGTGTTCTAAAGAAAAGCAGGTCCAGATAACCTGAACCTGCTCTATGGGCTTAGCCTTTTACTACGTTTGATGCTGCGGGGCCTTTTGGGCCGCTTACAACATCAAAGGTTACACTTTCGCCTTCAGCCAGGGATTTGAAACCACCGTCCTGAATGGCAGAATAGTGAACAAAAACATCTCCGCCGTCTTCTTTTGTAATAAAACCAAAACCCTTTGACTCGTTGAACCATTTCACAGTTCCTTTCGCCATATCGACATACCTCCTTTTTAGAATGTGGAAGAATACGGAACTGTGTTACGAAGTGACGACAAAAATGAAGATTTTTGCGGTAGCAGCTAACAAAGGTTTCCGAAACTCCAGGTGAATCATATCACAAAACCAGGATGATTGCAATACTTATTCGAGATCTTTCTTGCTTTCCTCTGGAACTGTTTCTACTGTGCCGGTTTCCTTAGCTGTCTGTCCACCAAACCGACGCTGCCTCTTTTCTTCTTGTTTTTGCAATCGTGATAATTCCTTTTGCCTTTTCTTACTCCTGAACTCTCCACCGTGTTTTGCCAAGATAACCTCCTAATCCCCATGTTTTGCCGGACATGCAATTAAATAACATGAGGTTTTGTAAGCTCTATATAACACAACTTCAAAGAACGATCAGATACCGGAGGGGATGGGCTTATTATGCTTCTATTTCCGATAGTTTCTTTTGTGCTTCCCGCAGGAGATTGATCACAGTATCAACCTTTTCAGGCGCAAAGGAAATGCCTTCTGCGGTTGGCATCAGTTCACCGTCATTGATAATCTGATACGCCCGTAAATCAATAACCTTTATCCCCTTGTGGTCCTCTACCGTCACCAGGAGCCTTTGTTTAGAGTTTGTCATAATCTTTCCTATTAACATGAAATCTCCATCCTTTATATAGGCCACACATTCTTGATTCAAGATGCGGTGCAGCCCGTTTTGGTGTAAAACTATTTCGTAGTCTCTCAAAACAACTACTATGGTACTCCTATTTGAGGCAGGTGTGTGAAGCGGCTGCGTATATGTTTTTATTCTACTACACATTCCGTCGTAATTCAACGATTAATTGGGGGCTACCCATTAAATATGACAACCTATGTAGGATAGGTCTTGAAATATAATATTTATTTTGCGACAATCACTTAATGCTTGTCCTTTACACAAGGCATTTATATTTTGAAAAGGAGGCATGATGTATGAAAAAATGGATTTTTCTTGGTGCTGGTGCCTTTGTCCTGATCGTTGTGATCCTTTTTGTAGTCCTTGTTTCTAACCTCGAACCCACCATCAGGGAGGCTGTCAATGTCTATGGCCCGAAGATCACCAGGACTGAGGTTCGCCTGGGAAATGTAAGCATTTCTCTTTTTGGCGGGACGGCAACGCTTAAAGATTTTTACCTCGGCAACCCCCGGGGATTCACATCGCCGGAGGCAATGACTGTGGCGTTAATCTCTATCAATCTGGAAAAGAAATCCATAACTTCTGATACAATTATTATAGACAGGATTGAGCTACTTCGTCCAGAGATAACCTACGAGCTAAGGGGCAACACCGACAACTTCAAGGCCATTCTCGAAAATATCAAAAGGGAAACGGGTACCGAGAATACAGCAAGGAAGGAACCCGGCAAGGAGGGCAAACAAAAGAAAATCCTGATAAGGAATTTCATCGTAAAGGATGGTAAAGTTAATCTTGTTGTAGCCGGGCTTACGGGTCAGCGTATAAGCGCCTCACTTCCAGAGCTCCACCTCGGAAATGTAGATACTGGAAAGAATGGTAAGTCCCCTGCGGAGGCATTCAGTGAGATTTTCGCGAGGCTATATGAGAAGATCACCTCTTCAGCCGTAACCAAAACTTTTCAGGAATAACTCAAGGCAGCCTATTCCGCATCGAGGGATGTGGGTGAGGGTGTGGAGAAATAAGTTGGGTCAGCAACGGAAAAGCTGAAGGGAATCTTTAGAAAATAATGGAAATTATTAAAGATCACATCTTTACTTTTCACTCAATCCCCTGGAAACATAATTGGAGTCAGGGATTGAACCATGACATTTTTGTCCCTTAATTACCTCATGGGGTTATACGGTAAAGGGATTTTTATAGGGGTTGCACAACATCAAAACTGGTGTTATATTTATAGTATGACAGCAGAGGAAAGACATTTAATTACGATATATGCAGATAAGGTATTCCATGGAAAGACAATCCGTCAGGAGATTCCGGCCTGTGTATGCGGTAAGGTTTATAACGAAAAAGAACTCTACGATGCGCCGGGGGTTTTCTTCAGGGAAGTGGATGTCTTCGGAAAGACCTTCACTCTGATAGAACCTTTGTGTCCGGTATGCAAGCGGAGGATCACGGCGTACTTTAATATACTCAACTGAAATCTATAGAGGATTATTTAGATATACCTCTTAAATGGGGCTGAAGGTACTGCCATTCTCCGGAGAACCATCATGAGAAATGAGGATTTGTTTTCCTTTTGGGTAAGGGAAATAATCATAGTTCTATGAATCGTAGGGAGTTTTTAAAACTCGGGGTTATGGGGGCCACAACCGCAATGGCTGGCCTGAGTGAACTTGGTAGGGTTTTAACAGCAAATGCAAGCTCGATCCCAAACCCTGTGTATAGAACCCTGGGCAGAACAGGCCTGAAACTGACCATTGTCAGCTTTGGAGCCATGCTTACACCAGAGCATGAGGTGATGAGGGCTGCATTTGACCTCGGGATCAATTATATCGATACTGCACGCAGGTATATGAATGGGAGGAACGAAGAGATTGTTGCAAGGGCACTCAAAGGCTCTCGGAACAGGGTGTATGTGGCGACAAAAACCCTCGCTTCGTCTGATTCGAAAAAGGATATTTTCCGTGATGTTGAGACGAGCCTCTCAAAACTTCAAACAGACTATATTGATGTGATTCAGCTCCATAACCTGAACAGCAAAGACCGTGCCTTTGTTCCTGAAACCCGCGAAGCGCTGGCTGAACTTAGAAAGCAAGGCAAGGTCCGTTTTTTGGGCATTACAGCCCATACCAATCAGGCTGAGATTCTCAATGCCCTTGTTGATGATCCGGATAAGTTTTTCGATATGGCACTTGTGGCTTACAATTTCAAGAGTGAGCCTGCGGTCAGACAGGCAATTGCACGTTCAGCGAAAGCAGGCATTGGTATTATAGCCATGAAAACCCAGACAGGAGGGTATAAAACTGATGCGCTGGGGCCGATAAGTCCTCACCAGGCTGCGCTCAAGTGGGTACTACAGGATACCAATGTAACTGCTGCAATTCCAGGCATGAAGGATATGAACATGCTTAACGAAGACATGGCTGTTATGGGAATGAGGTTGACCAGAACTGATGAGCAAATACTCAAACGTTATTCCGAAGCTATCAGCCCCTATTACTGCCATCTCTGCGCGCAGTGCGAGCCAACATGTCCGCAGAATGTTGCCATAAGTACCATCAACCGCTGCCTGATGTATGCGGAAGGGTATGACAGTATCGAGCTTGCCAGAGTAACCTATAGTGAGATTCAAAAAGGCGCAAATGCCTATACCTGTCTCAACTGTTCTCAATGCACTGCGCACTGTGTTAATGGTATTGATATTGCTAAGAGGATGCACGAGGCGCGGAGACTTTTTGCATAATTGAATGCGGATATATCATACAGAAAGGGATTAATGCATAAGTCGAGCATAATCTTATCTATATTTTTTTTCTTTTTAGTTGTTATTGCCAGCGGTTCTTTTTCAGCCACTGATAAGCCGCCCATTGAGAGCATGTTGCCATCACCGGGGTTTTCAGAAGGATGGGTTATGGAAGGTAAGGCAACCACCTACAGAGAGGACAACCTCTATGTCTACATCAATGGTGAAGCAGAACTCTATTTTCCCTACGGTTTTGAGGTACTTGGATCAGCCCTTTATGCGAAAGCATGTGACCCGAAAATCGCTATTGTTGCTGACGTTTACAGGATGGGGTCGTTACTGGATGCCTTTGGTATATACTCCAGGTACCGTGATCCTGACTCAGAGGTTATCAATATCGGGAGCGAAGGTTTTGTGAGTGAGTCTCAGTTAATGTTCTATAAAGACCGGTATTTTGTAAGACTGTCTCTTTCTGGCACTGTCATCCAGGACCGCTCGGTGTTTATTGCCTGTGCAGAAGCGATTGCAAAAACACTTCCCGGTAAATCATCCCGCCCAAGACAGCTGGAATTCCTGAAAATTCCTGGCATTATATCGCAGACAGAAATGTTTATTGCCCAGAGTGTCCTGGGGTACAGATTTTTTAAAAAAGGGCTGACAGCCGAGGCAACTCACAATGGAGAAACAATACGGGTCTTTATTATTCTCGATGAATCTATGAAAGCATCCGAACACACACTCGACCAGTACGCTCAATATCTGAAGGAGGGAGGTATCCAGCCAAAGCTCAATTATCATAACAGCGGTACTACCCTTGTCGCTCAGGACCCACTTTACGGGGGTGTCATTGTACGACAGGCAGGTCACTATCTCCTTGGTATTGCAAAATTGAAAGACCCTTTGAAGGGTATCGTACTCATCGATCGATTGCTGTCCAGAATCGAAGACCTATGAAATTTGGGTAAATCAGCTTATAATTAGGAGGCCATAACAGCCTCCTGGTTATATATTCAGTTATTAGTTGCAGCCCCCGCACTTCAAAGAACCATCACAGTTTGTAATGTCCTGACCATTATTGATACATGCGTTGTAGTTAAAACCAGAATTCGGGATCGTCTTACCTTTTTGTATCCTTTTGCAAATAGCCGTTAAGAAACTCTCGTTCCAGGAGATATTGCTACAGGATCTCTTGAAGCTTCCCTGGGGTGTACATCTCAACTTTGACTTATCATTCCAGATCTGGCCACTTTCACAGATTTTGTAGGAGAGGGATGTGGGTGAATATTTGCCCTTGTATTTGCATTCACACCTTAACGTATTACCATCGTCAGTACACTTAATGCAGGTTTGTTGATAGCTTCCATCAGGCAGAGAGAAGGCGTTGTTTGTGAGAAAGAATATACCGATAACCATAGAAACCGCACAGACTGTAAAAAAAATTCTTTTTTTAGGCATTTGGACCCCCTTATTATGGTATTTGAAATAATGAAAATAGTATTACAACATAGGGGAAGGAAATACCATACTTTTTATTCAATTTTTTTTGTAAAGATAGTGATTCAGGAAAATAGGCTGTTTTTTTCGTCCAGGACATCTGGTATCATAGAAAAAAGGTCATAATATGAAGGTAGCATAATAGTTCCATAGGTGAGAATGTGAATGGTAGGGAGGTAAAACCATGAGCAAGTTAAAAAGGTTAAATGTGCCGGTGTTCTGGGTAGAAGGCCATCCAGGTCTTTTAGACCGCGAGAGCTGGAAGATTGAGGTTCAAGGATTGTGTAAAGAACCGAAAACTTTTACCTGGCAGGAATTCTCTAAAATGCCCAAAACTATTGCCGATGCCCGTCTTACGAGTGTCACCAGGTTTTCAGTTCGGGGCGGGTGGGGAGGCATAAAGGTTTCTGATATACTGAAGGCGGTGAATGCAGAATCCTCTGTGAAATATGTCCATTTCTGGTCAATGAGGAAAATCTACGACACATCAATCTCTATCGATGTGGCTCTTAGGGAAAGAACCCTATTGGCTTATGAATTTGATGGGGAATATCTGGATGAGGATTATGGAGGTCCGATAAGGGTATTTTGTCCCTACCTGTGGGGCTATAAGTCAGCAAAGAGTGTTGTGAAAATAGAGCTAATGGATTACTACATTCCTGGATTCTGGGAAAAGCGGGGTTATACAGACGATGCTGTGATTGAAGCAGGCATGGTACGTGATATGAATCAGGGAGGGAAAATGCGACCCATCCCGGATGGCGAGGTCATTAATTTTCTCGATGAGTAAGGGAAGATACCTTTGTGAAGATTATGGGTGGATAATAACACCTGAGGTTATTAAATAGATTTCCACGGGCAAGCCCGTGGCACTAATACATACACACATTGCGTGAATAATAATACATTCACCCACGCTTGAAAGCGTGGTCCTCTGCTTGCCTTGCACCGCCCGTTGGAATCTATACAGCTAACACCGTGAGCGAGAGGGGGAGGCTCTGCTGGCTTTGCCTGTGGAGGGGGCGACGCAAGCCCCAGTATATAGAATAGGATGCTCAGCATTAAAGCATCTTTTTCAAGGCGATTGCATTCTTGACAGCATAGCCCATGAAATCATTATCAAAGTAAATAAAGGTCTCCTTTCCCCATAGAAATATCCTGTCTATCCATGTGCGAAGTTCTCTATCGCTGTAATTTGATGCGTAGAGTCTCTTTGCACCGTGGAGCCTTATATAGACAAACTGAGCGGTTATTTCCTCACAGTAAGGGAACCTGCCCGCAGTATCCGCTATGCACAGGGCAATGCCCTTCTCTTTGAGGAGTGAAAAAAATGTATCATTAATGAAGGTGTTATGACGCACTTCTATCGTGTATTTAAACCCCTTATCCAGCATCTCAAGGAAGTCCTGCATCAGCCCTTTATCATACCTGAGTCCCGGCGGAAGCTGTATCAGGATTACCCCAAGCTTATCCTGAAGAAAAGAAGCACTTTCCATGAAACGGGTCATTGAGGTACTTTCTATTTTAAGCCTCTTTATATGGGTAATAAACCGCGACATCTTGAGGGAAAACAAAAAACCATCAGGCACCGTGCTGTACCACTTCTTATATGTTGAAGCCCTTACATCCCTGTAGAAGGTCACGTTGATCTCAATGGTGTTGAGATGTTGTGCATAGAAGGATAGCCAGTCAGCTGATTTGAGAACTTCAGGGTAAAAAATGCCTTTCCAGTGCGAGTACTGCCAGCCTGAGGTACCAATAAAACATCTCACAGGAAGATTATACAGCTTATGGCGAGGAAATGTCATCCCCCGGAAACAACAGAATAGAATGGTTGACTCACACCTCAATATGATTTAAAAATATAGCATGGCATTTATAGGGATCAAAACGTATCCTGACCCTGTACTCAGAAAAAAGGCTGTAGCAATAAAAAGGGTCACAGATGAAATAATAAAGCTCTCAGGAGACATGATAGAGACGATGCGGCTGTCGAATGGTGCTGGACTTGCCGCTAACCAGGTTGGAGTGCCTATCAGGCTTATTGTAATAGATACCCATTTAAATAAGGAAAACGAACCCATTATACTTTTAAACCCGGAAATTGTTGTAATGGAGTCTGAAGCTATTACTGAGGAGGGGTGCTTGAGTGTGCCCGGTTTTTATGAGTTTGTGAAGAGGGCGAAAAATGTTCTGGTGAAAGGTGTAACGTTAAAGGAAAAGGTATTCGAGATGTCCTGTGAAGATCAATTGGCGAGGGCCTTCCAGCATGAGATAGACCACCTGAACGGTATCCTCTTTATTGACTATCTGAGTCCGGTAAAGAAAAACCTCTTTAAGAAGAAATATTCAAAAAGCCCGAAATGAACATAATTTTCTTCGGTTCTTCAAGCTTTTCAGTGCCTGCATTAAAATCAATTTCTCATTCTGTAATATGTGTGGTCACAAAAAAGGCAAAGCCGAAAGGCAGAGGTTATATTCTTGAAGATAATGAGGTTAAAAGGATAGCCCTTGATATGCACCTCCCATTAATAGAAATAGAGTCCTTCAAGGATGAATCAGCCCGTCAGCTTGAGCAATTGAAACCGGAATTGTTTGTTGTAGCCTCTTTTGGTCTTATTGTCCCCAAATGGGCATTGGATTTACCGACTATCGGTGCAATAAACGTTCATCCCTCGCTGCTTCCCAAGTATAGAGGCCCATCACCTATCCAGTGGGCAATATGGAATGGGGAAGAGGAAACAGGTATCACGCTAATCAGGATGAATGAAAAGATGGATGCCGGTAATATTCTTTATCAGGAAAATATGGTGATTAAAAGGGAAGATAATATGATTACCCTGTCTGAAAGGCTTTCGAAAAGGGCTTCTGAAATACTTCCGGGTTTTATTGAAAGGGTAGGTAATTTTGGCATGGAAGATGGTATTGTACAGAACCATGAAGAAGCCACATACACACCTATCATCACGAAGGAGATGGGCAGGATAGACTGGTATGCAGGGGCAATGGAGATAGTGAGACAGATAAAGGCCCTTGTTCTCTGGCCGACAGCTTACACATTTCTGGATGGGAGGATACTGAAGATATTTGATGGAGAGATGGAAGGCTATGACGGAAAAGAGGGTCCCGGTGTAGTTTCTGGTGTGAGTAAAGATGGAATTTATGTGTCTACCCACAATGGGGCATTGGTTATAAAGGAAGTGCAGCTGGAGAACAAAAAGAGGATGAAGGCCTATGAATTTGCAAATGGTTACAGGGGACTCAATGGAAAAACACTGGGATAGCGTAAAAACGCATTTTTTTGTTGACATAATATAGCTTTACCCTTTATTATCAAGATAATGGGTTTGGTATCATATTTGCTTATTATCGGGGGAGAATGAAAAGGATAACTATAATCGTTGTCGCTTTATTATTTTTGGCAGGATGTGCAACAAGCGGACAGGTTGTCACAATTGGTAGTACCCCCTATCTTGAAAGTGAAACCCTTTTAGATAAAGAAAACCCCGTTCAAACATCAAAGGGTGAAGTGTCAAAAAGGTTAAGCACCGTCGACAAAAAAAATATCACTTCAGTTAAAAATGGAGAACAAAATATTGATGATGAAGATGATATAGTGTCACTTTTAGAACATGATACATTCCAGGATTTTGACATACCCATTGTATTTAACGATGCTGTTAAATATTACATAGGATATTTCACAATAGAAAAAAGAAAGGTTTTCGTGAACTGGTTAAAAAGGGCAAGGTACTATGTCCCCATTATAAAGGAGATATTAAAGGAACATGGAATGCCGGAAGACCTTGTCTATCTTGCCATGATAGAAAGCGGTTTCAACCCCAAGGCATATTCTCGCGCTAAGGCATGCGGACCATGGCAGTTTATTTACTCCACAGGGGGGAGATATGGGCTCAGGGTCAATTACTGGATAGATGAAAGAAAGGACCCTGAAAAGTCTACTGTTGCAGCGGCAAAATATTTAAAAGACCTTTTCAATCAATTCGGATGCTGGTATCTTGCGGCAGCAGGTTATAATGCAGGCGAAAAGAGGGTTGAAAGAGCGATTGAAAAACACAATACAAACGATTTCTGGGAGCTTGCGAAGTATAATGCCCTTCCAAGGGAGACAAGGGAGTATATCCCGAAACTTATCGCTGCAGCAATAATTGCCAAGGATCCAGAAAAATTTGGTTTTGGCAGTATAAAGTATGACGAACCTATAAGGTTTGTTGAAATAAAGGTCCCGGGTGCAACCTCACTCTCGGCTATAGCAAAGGCAAACTCTATGGATTTATCTGAATTGAAATCGTACAACCCTGAGATCTTAAGGGGAATAACACCGCCGAAGATGGATGATTATGCCATCAAACTACCGTCCCCCGTGAATGTGGAAGAATTTAATAGAAATCTCCAGATTTCGCTGAACAAGGAGAGGAAGGTAAGGGATGTGGTGGCCTATAAGGTCAAAAAGAAAGACACCCTGGCGAAAATTCTGAAGAGATACGGAGTGAAACAGGAAGATATTTATCTGGTAAACGATTGTGAGGAAGGGTTAAAATTAAAGCCTGGTATGGTTTTAAACATACCGAGATTCTCAAAACCTTCCAAATCAAAAACAGCGGTGGCGAAAAATGTGAAGAAGGAGGACACCGAGGTAAGGACCGCTTCACTTACGAAATCAGAGAAACCCGATAGACCGGATAAGCCTGAACAGCAGACCACTAAAACCTACCACATCGTGAAGAAGGGTGAAACCCTATCAACAATATCGAATAAATATGGGATAGATATAGCAACCATCAAATCAGCAAACAACTTGAAGAACGATAAGCTCTATCCGAACATGAAGTTGAAACTTGTAAGCCACGTACAGAAAAAAGATAATGTAAAGGTAACCTACCACATCGTGAAGAAGGGTGAAACCCTATCAACGATATCCAATAAATACGGGATAGATATAGCAACCATCAAATCAGCAAACAACTTAAAGACCAGCAAAGTCTACCCAAGGATGAAGTTAAAGATTGTAATTGAAGGATAGCAATAAAAAAACAATAACCAATCACCAATAATCAAGCTCCAAATAATATTAAATTCAATATGTTAGCCATTAATCATTGATGGTTGGAATTTGTTTGGATAGTGTAATTTGGTTATTGGTTATTTTCTCAGATAGTGAATGATTTATACCTTTAACACGAGGTTTATCATATCACCCCGTGAAAAACCCATGGCATGGAAAAACTGGAGAAGGTCCCAGTCATTCCAGTTCACAAGTGTATAGATTGTATTAACACCGTATTTTTTTATATTAGTTATCAGGGCATTCGCAAGCACCCTTGCTACGCCTCTGTTTTGATAATCCGGGTCTATACCTATTATATCAATCCAGCCAATATTGTTAGGAACCTTAAATTCCCATCCACTTACCTCTCCAAATATAAAGCCTACTACTTTTCCGTCTATCTCTGAGACAAGTGAAGCATCCAGGGGCCTTGTATCTGCCTGCTTTATAATCTTTATAGCCCAGTAGTCCCTTCTTGTTTCTCCAAGTACCTTCGTATCTATTTCTACAATAGAATCAAGGTCTTCTTTAACCATTTCTCTGATTGAAAGTTTGTCAAAAAAGTTGCTCATTATAAGCCTTTATTTGTCCCCTTTTTAACGTACAATAAACTAAATGTCAAGAAAAACTGCTAACTTTGTGAATCCAGTAACATAATTAATGGTTATAGATCAGGCACCTTTCATTCTGACAGATGACTATATTGATCCTTTCAGGTAATCTCTCCTTTAATCTCTTAATTTTTTTCTTTTTTAGAACACAGAACACCTTTTTGTCTGATGCAAAGAGGTTTATAAAATCTTCTTCGTTCATAAAAAGGTCCTTTGTATCCTCATATTTTGAGCCCATCTCCAATTCTCCCTTATGGGATGCGAGTATCACCCTTTTCTTTGTATAGAAAGGCAGTGTTTCTTCAAAGGAGCCGTAGTTTATAAGGTAATCTATTCCAGCTTTATGGTAATTAATTACATTGCTCAGCCTTTTTGTAGTGTTGAGCCTGTCAATTATATTTACATTGAGCATCAGCATGAACACAACAAGTAATGAAAATACTGTGAATATGGAGAACACAAAAGAAAACTTGTCAAACCTTTTGAAGCAAAGGAGGCATCCTGAAATGATTGAGACCAGGGAGATATAAATGGAGAAGGCCCTTAAATCTCTAAGAATATCTATAGCATCTTTTGAAATATTGCCAATCCATTCGTTGAAGGTACTGCTCATACAGAGAAATGCCGAGGTTGAAAGGATAAAGAAGATAAATATGGAGATAATGACCTCCCTTTTCCTTTCTATAACGTCCCCCCATTTTTTATGAAACATGTAACCGATAATAATAGACAGAGGAGGAAAGACGGGCAGAATATATGGAGGCAGTTTTGATTTTGATATGCTGAAGAAGGCAAACACCACAAGGGTCCATATAATAAGTAGCCTTAACTCATTTTTTCTCCAGAGGCTGACAATGCTTCTCGGTATGAAGATGGACCAGGGAAACATACCACCAAAAAGGACAGGAAAAAAGTAAAACATAGAACCTGTTCTCTTGTGTTTCGAGGTCAAAAATCTGAGTAGATGCTGGTCAATAAAGAAAAAATAAAAGAAGTCCTTTTCCTTCAGGGAGATGGCCAATAACCATGGAATTGTAATAACCCCGTATATCAGTATGCCGGTTATCCATTTGAATTCTTTGAGAAAGGATATTTTTTTTTCTGTAAAAAGAAATATGAGGATTGTAATGCCTACAAGTAGGACTGCAACGGGCCCTTTTACGAGCGTTGCAAGGGCAAGACTCGCATAGAATGAATAGAGTAGAAACAATATTTTTTCTCTATAGTATCCGTAGAAGAGGAGGAGTGACAGGAATAGCCAGAGGGTGAAGAACATATCCAGGGTTACGATTCTTGCCATAGAAAAGAAACCGAATGATGACATGAGTACTATTGAGGATATAAAGGCTACCTCCTCATTGAACCATCTTCTCACAAATAAGTATAAAATTATTACACATAGTAGTGCAGATAGGGCATTTGGGAATCTGAAGGACCATTCACTAATTCCAAAGGCCTTGTAAGAAAATGCGACTATCCAATAAAAAAGTGGAGGTTTTTCAAAATACCTGACATAATTCAGGTGCGGAACAGCATAATCGTGAAGTTCGATCATCTCCCTCGGTATTTCCGCATACCTGCCTTCATCAGGTTCTTTTAATGAATAATTACCAATATTATGAAATAAAAATAAATATGACAGGATAAGTATTACAGATAAATATATAATATTTATAGATATTTTTTTCATAAAACTCTACATCTTGTCCTTGTAGTGTGCAAAGACCATCACGGTGTCCCCGATCTTCTCCTCAAATAACTGGTTCACATCTATTAGTGTCCCGGATACCTCTTTAATATCCCTTTTTCTTGTAAGGATAAAAAATTCCTTGAGTTCCCCTTTAAGTTTTTTCAATTCCTCGGTCTTATGTTCATCCACGGGGATTGCAAATGTCCCGATATAGTATATATAAATGCCCCTCATGCTTCCATAGTACACCCAGGGAGTGCCATCCCTGACAAAGGGTTTTATTCTATCACACATGGGTTTGGGGGATTTGTATTGGTTCCACTTTTCATACACAGATATATTGGCAATCATGTAAAGTACTGCCATAAAAGAGAAAAGGGCTATGAATACATTGGTCAGGTCTTTAGTCCGTAAGAGAAGGTATATGATGATTGAGAGGGCTATGGACAGTGAACCGTATAGTATTCGTTCACAATAAAACTCAGGATATATACTGGTTTTGTAAAGGAAAAGAAATATACCCATGATGAAAAAAAGTATAGAAAGGAATATGAACATGAAGAGGTTATATTTACTTTCTTCTTTTGTAATCGTGAAGCCGGTTATCAGTGCAATGGATGGCAATACAGGTAACATGTATTTGCTTATCTTGCCTGAAGAGATCGATAAAAATATGAACATCCAGAAAAACCAGATGAGAAAAAACCTTATCTTTGGGTCATGCCTGAATTGAGTTACGGCGAGATAGATACCCATAGGCAGAAAGAGGCTCCAGGGAAAAAAATCCAGGGGTAGGGTGGTCAAATAGTAATATATAGGTCTTTTATGACTCCATGCATCAAAAAATCTTGTGAGGTTTTGACGCACGATGTTTTCATAAAGGTAAGGCATGCCCTCTTTAAAATATATTGCAAGATACCATGGCAGGATGATTGCCATGAAGATGAGGATGCCAATGTAGGTTTCTTTCATTTTAAGAACCCTGAAGTCCTTTTCTAAAGACAGATGTATCAGAACTACGGGGAATACTAAAATAATTGAAAGCGGTCCCTTTGTCATAAAGGCGAGGGACGAGCAAATAAAAAAGAGATATAAAAAGGCCTTTTTACCCCCATGGTAAAACCAGAAAAAGAAAAGGAGGCTCAAGGCAATGAATACAGCAAAGACCATGTCTACCTGAAGATATCGTGCCTGCCAGTAAAAGAGTGGGGCGCTTATAAGGATACAGGTTGAAAGTATAGCTTTTTTTCTGCCAAAGAATTTCTGGATTGTGAGAAAGAAAAATATCCCGCCTATGAGGGCGAAAAGGCTTGAAGGAATCCTCATGGATGTTTCATCTTTTGTCCAGTGGAGTGCCTTTTTAGATGCATAGACTATGTAATAGAAGAGGGGAGGTTTCTCTCCGTACGGTTTGCCATTAAGATGGGGTACGATATAATTACTATCTAACTCTCTTACGATCTCTGCAAAATCCCCTTCGTCTGGAGCCCACAAATCTCTCGACTGCAAATTATAAAAAAACAGACAGGAACAAACAATGAAGATGATAAGTAAGGGTTTTGTAATCAATTAACCACCATTATGGAATTATGTTTTTCATTGCATTTAAAAAAGGGGTAGACTGTAAGCCGGATTCTGTTGCTGGCAAGCCAGCCGGTGGTCATTTCTCTTACGGATTCAGGTTACCCTGAATCTCTTGCGGCCTACCCGGGTGAAGGATGGGCTATCCTCGCTGTCATTTCTGACAGCTCCCTTTTTGGCCTTGCATCGGATGGGGTTTGCCAAGCCACTTAGTCACCTAAGTGCTGGTGAGCTCTTACCTCACCTTTTCACCCTTATCCCGCCGTGGCGGGACGGTGTATTTTCTGTGGCACTTTCCTTAGGGTTACCCCCAGTCCCTGTTAAGGACCATCCTGCCCTTTGATGCCCGGACTTTCCTCCCCGTTGAACGGGGCGACCACCCGTCTACCCCTTTTTACTTACTGCATCCTTTGCAAGTTTATCTGCTATTTTGTTTTCTTCCCTTGGTATATATTTTAACGCAAAACTGTTGAAATTTCTTATAATATTTTTTGTCTCTTCCACATATTTCCTTAATTTTGTATTTTTAACCTTATATTTTCCATGTATCTGGTTTGTGACAAGAAGGGAATCTGTATAGACAGATACCTTTTTTATCAATGATTTTTTGGCCTTTTGAAGTGCAAAAATTAGGGCTTCATATTCCGCCATATTATTCGTCATTTGCCCAAGGTATATACTATCCCTGAATAATTCATTATCATTGTTATCAAAAACCACAATACCTGCTCCTGACTCTCCTGGATTGCCTGAGGATGCCCCATCAATGTATATATGCCATTCCATCATTATTCGTCTATAAAATAGAATATTCTATTACAGCTGGGGCACAATATGAGTTGTCTGTTTTTTGTTACTTCGATAAAAAGTTGTGGAGGAATATTCATGAAACACCCGAGGCAGACACCGTTTTTTACATTTACTACTGCTATCCCATTCCTTTTTTCTATAAGCGTGTTGTATGTTGCCCTTAGATTATCACTCACTGTAGAAAGTAATTTATCTCTTGATTGTTTCAGATCCATAATGGTTTTGTCCATTGAATTTATTTCTTTTTCTAACCTGTTTTTTTCGTTTTCTGATTCTTTTTCCCGTTTCTTAAAGTGTGTGAGTGATGATTCAAAATCCTTTTTCAATTCCTCAACCTTTTCCATTATTATTATAATCTCTTCTTCTGTCTTGTCGTTTGTTTCTTTTGTTCCTTCTATTTCTTTGAGTAATGCCTGATATTCCTTGTTTGTTTTTACCTCATAGAGCCTGGACTCAAACTTTTTTATCTTTTCCTTCTCAACATCAAGCTCTTTCTCTTTTCTCTTTCTTTCTTTTTCAAGTTCCTCTATCATTCCTTTTTCCTTTTCAACCTTATCCTTTATTCCCTTAATCTCCTTATTCATTCCCTCAATCTTTTTAGGAGCCAATAGTAGCTTTTTTTCATTTTCAATGATTTGTATATTTATTTTTTGTGCTTCGTAAATAGTTTTTAATTCTTGTTCCAATTTAATACCTCCATAAATTTAGAGGGGGTATACCTTCTGGTATACCCCCTCTAAAAACATTGTTGTCCTTTTCTCCAATAAATTCTTTTGCCATCTCTATCTTTTTTGGGCCCACCTGGGCTCGAACCAGGGGCCTACCGGTTATGAGCCGGTGGCTCTTCCAACTGAGCTATGGGCCCATATTTTAGATATAGATTAACTGATAATACAGTGCTTTGTCAAGGATACTATTTGTTTAGTTTAGCAATTCTGAAGTGTGAAAATAAAATATTTGGCACAAAGAAAACGGAGTAAATAAGAAGGTCTTAAAATCTGCAGCATGTAAATTTCTAAAATACCTTTTTCAATAGTTCTAATCCTACTATAGCCTTTTCAACCTCCTTTGAACCCTCATAGATCTCGACGATTTTTGCATCTCTATAGAATCTCTGGATATCATAATCAGCGATATATCCGTAACCACCATGTAATTGCAAGGCTTCGTTTGTTACATATACACCCGTGTCTCCTCCGTACCATTTAGCCATTGAGATGAGTGCAGCATCAGGCTTACCTTTATCTACAAGATATGCTGCCCTCCAGTAGAGACCACGGGCTGCCTCAATTCTTGTAGCCATTTCTGCAATTTTGAATTGAATACCCTGAAAATTGGATAGGGTTTTTCCAAAAGCCTTTCTCTTCTTTATATGGGAGATAGCCATCTCTAATGCCCCCTGGGCAACACCAACCCCCTGGGCGGCAACATGCAATCTCGTTTTATTAAAGAAGTCCATAAGCTGGTAAAAGCCATATCCTTCTTTCCCGATAAGATTACTGGCTGGTACTTCAATGTTGTTAAAGTGAAGCTCGGCTGTATTATTTGCCCTTATCCCCATTTTTCCCTTAATCTTTATCGCTTCAAATCCATTTCTGTCAGTTTCCACAAGTATAACGCTATGTCTCCTGTGAGGGTCTTTTTCGCCTGGATTGGTTAAGCAGAATACCAGCAGGTGGTTTGCAATGCAACCGTTTGTAATAAACATTTTTGAACCATTTATAATATACCTATCATCCCTTCTCTCTGCACTTGTTTTTGTAGATGCTACATCACTTCCTGCATCCGGTTCAGTTATACCAAATCCCGTGATCGCATCGCCTTTTATGAGAGGAGGCAGGTATAGTTTCTTTTGCTCCTCTGTACCAAAGGCCTGTATCATTTCGGAACCGAAGGTGCAGGAAAGGATTGACTGCCCGCAACCCGGGTCAACTCTCCAGAATTCTTCTGATATGAGGGCATGCTCGAAGAAACCGAGTCCATGTCCTCCATACGCTTCTTTAATAAAAGTGCCAACAAATCCATATTCACAAGCCTTCTTCCATAGGGATAGATCAAACTCCTCCTTCTCATCAAATTCCTTTGCTCTTTCTTTAAATTCACCTTCGGCAAATTCTCTCGCTGCTTTTTTTATATCAACCCGTTCTGTTGTAAGTTCCACTGCCCACCTCTTGGATATTATTTATTTTTGCTATTTATTCTTCGAACCTTTTTCTTTCTTCCTTCCTTAACTCTCTCCTGAGGAGTTTACCCACCTTTGATTTCGGCAGCATGTCCCTGAATTCTATATGGTGAGGAATCTTGTAGGAGGCAAGATGGTCCCTGCACCACCTTATCAGGTCATAACCTGTCACCCCTTTCACATCCTGCTTTAATACCACAAAAGCCTTTATCCTTTCACCAACCTTCTCGTCAGGTACCCCTACCGCACATGCAGAATGATAACTTTATGATTGCTTTTATAATTCCCTCATTTTTAAAAAATTTGAATTAATTTAAATAAAATGTATTCAGTTTGTCAAGGCATTATATTTTAAGAAAAATCTCCCACACCTGATAAAAAGAACCCAGAAGGCATTACGATATGCAATCGATAGGTATATGCCACCTAACTAACTTGATAAAAACATCTCTTTTTATAAAAACCCCCTTTAAATTTTATTTTTTAATACGCCTTGCCAAATTCCTTGAAACTTAATGTGTCTTTTCATTCACCTCCTTTATACTTTGTATAGCTATCATTGTTTATATTTTATTGTCTATACCACTATAACTTTCCAAGTATTTCTCTTGCTATCGTCAATTTTTCTATTTCTCTTGTTCCTTCGTAGATCTCAACGATTTTTGCATCTCTGTAAAAGCGTTCCACATCATACTCCGCGATGTAGCCGTATCCTCCATGAAGCTGCAGGGCATCGTTTGTGACGCTAACGGCTATCTCTCCGGCAAAAAGCTTTGCAATACTGATGATCCTCGGATTGAATTTACCATTATCTATAAGCCAGCATGCCTTATATAATGTATTTCTGGCAACTTCAATTTTTGCTGCCATTTCGGCAATCATGAACTGGACACCCTGGAAAGAAGCAATAGTTTTTCCAAACTGTCGTCTTTTTTTGATATGATGAATTGCCTTTTCAAATGCACCCTGTGCGACGCCGATCCCCGAGGCCCCGGCTATCAGCCGGTTAATGTTAAAAAGATACATAACCTGCTTGAACCCTTCACCTGGAACTTCACCAATCAGGTTTTTGGCAGGAACGCGTACGTTGTTAAAGGAAAGTTCTGCGGTATCAGAGGCCCGTATTCCCATTTTGCCTCTCATTTTTGTGGCTTCAAATCCAGGCCTGTCTTTTTCAATAAGGAGAAAGCTGTGTCTTTTGTAGCGATCCTGAGCTTTCGGGTCTGTGACACAGAAAACGATGACGAAATTCGCTACAGAGCCGTTTGTGATAAAGATCTTATTGCCATTTACTATATATTCGTTCCCGTCTTTCATTGCCGTCGTCGAGACCTGGAAGATGTCACTTCCTGCATCCGGCTCAGTGATTGCGCAACACATGATCGCCTCGCCGGAAGGAATGAGGGGAAGGTATGTTCTCTTCTGTTCCTCTGTGCCGAATTTCTGGATGATTTCGGCACCAAATGCAGTCAGAATTAAATTGCCGCAACCCGGGTCCACTCTCCAGAATTCTTCCATGATCATAGCGTCCTCAGTGAACCCTAACCCGGGCCCGTTATACTCCTCTTGGATGAAAACACCCACAAACCCCAAATCACACGCCTTCTTCCAGACAGGCATGGGGAATTCTTCCTTTTCGTCATATTGCCGTGCCACTTCTGGAAATTCTTTTTCTGCAAATTCCCGGGCTGCCTGTTGAATATCTTTTTGGGTGGCAGTGAGTTCGAAATCCATATTCTCCTCCTTTTTAATTGAACCGTTATGCCATGTCCTACCATCGGCTAAAGCCGATGACTTGAGGGTTCATGGGCTAAAGGGGTCAAACTAAATTCTCTCGAACCCCCGAACCCTCGGCCCCTGGAACCCTTTCAGGCACTCTTAAGGATACCGCTTAACGTGATATCCCTATATGTTTTGGCAAACAACTGGCTGTCAATAGTATTCCGATTCATATACCATTCAAGGAGCATACCGTGATTGATCGCCATAATTATATGGGCTACCATGTCAGCGTCGAGATTTACCTTTAGAACGTTCTCTTTCATTCCTGCCTTTGCCAAACCCTTGAGAAAGTCCCGATGCTTCTCATACACCCGTTTTATCTGTTGTTCCAAATCCGTACCGTTACCCGCGAGTTCAGCGAAAAGAGTCATGAACCCTACACATAACTCTTGGTTATGAAGAGCGAATTCAGTTATATATTTGTGATAGTACTTGAATTTATGCTGAAAATCACCCTGAGTGTTTCTTACGGACTCGATAACTTTGTCTATGAAAGTCTCTTCGAATTCTTTGATAATAGTTTCTAAGAGTTCATTTTTACTTTTGAAGTGCCAGTAAAAGGCACCTTTGCTTATATCCGAAGCTTCAATGATATCATTGATGGTGGTATTTCGGAAGCCTTTGCAGAGAAACAGTCTGATAGCTTCAGTAACTATCTTTTCTTTAAGGGTACTCAGTTTGTTGTTTCCCATATTTAATAATCCTCGAAACGTAAAAGACCAACTGGTCGGTCTATTACTTCCTATAGTAGTAAAATGGTAAAAATGTTGTCAAGAAAAAAGTGCGAAAATTTTTTTAAACTTTTTCTTGACATGGTGTTAGAAATTGATTAAACGTTTAACAAATTTAATTAAACGTTTAATCAATTCTTATTCGTCTCTTTGATACGGAGGGGCATTGAAGAACAATCGGCACTCTATGAGGAAAAAAATAATAGAGGAGAGTACAAACCTCTTTCTTCATAAGGGCTTCCATGGCACCACGATCAAGGACATAACGGCTGCCGTCAATCTCACGAAAGGAGCTATCTACTGGTATTTTAAGAGCAAGGACGAGCTCCTTGAAACTATTCTGGAAGAATGGGAGAAGACATTCCTTGACGGATTGATTGCATCAAACAATGAGGTTGACGGTAATTTTTTGGACAAATTCAGGCAATACCATAAATATTCCACAGAATTTGCTGTGAAGCACCGGGAGCTGTGCGTAGTCTGGACAACCCTCACAGCAGAGATCGCAGGGAGCGGTTTGAAGGCAGAGAAGAAGTTCAGGAATGTTCTTGAGAGATATGTTGAATTTGTGAAAGGACTAATCGAAACTGGAAAGGCGGAGCAGACCGTAAAGGAGGATCTCGATTCATACATCCTTGCGAATGTAATCATCGGAATGCATAATGGGATTCTCCTCCAATGGTATACGAAACACGACGATATTGAAGGCCCCGAGCTCGCAAGGGCTTTCAGAAGTGTTTTATTGTCCGGAATGACTATAGGCGGATCTTAAATATGAGAGAAATTTGAAGAGATTTTTTTACAATAATAATTTGTCATCGAAAATCGAAGGAGGCCGTACATGAAGGATGTGGTAATTGTAGGAGCGACGCGCACGCCCATAGGAACATTCGGCGGATCATTAAGGGATATAACTGCAATCCAACTCTCGCAGTTCATTATTGAATCCGTCATCCAACGTACCGGGATACAGAAGGACGTGATCGACCAGGTGATTATGGGTAACTGCTTCGAGCCCGTCGATCACAATATCGCCCGGATCGGCCTTGTAAAAGCTGGGCTTCCCTTTGAAACCACTGCTTTCCATATCGTCGCCACCTGTGGGTCGGGGATGCAGGCCATTATCTCCGGTGTACAGAGCATCTCCGATGATAACGCAGACTACGTTATTGCCGGCGGCGTGGAGAGCATGAGTACCGCGCCCTACCTGCTGCCGACCGCGCGGTGGGGTATGCGACTCCAACACCAGTTGTGCGTCGATATGATCTGGAAATCCATGCAGGAACATCCCATCGGTGGTGGAATGGGAATGACCGCAGAAAACCTGGCAGAGCAATACAACATCCCCAGGGAGGAGCAGGACGCCTTCGCGCTGCGGAGCCAGCAGTATGCCGGCAGGGCGATCAAAGAAGGGCGTTTCAAGGATGAGATTTCACCTGTGCCTATCCCCCAGCGTAAAGGCGAGCCGAAAATGTATGACACGGACGAGCACCCGAAGCCGGATATGACCATGGAAAAACTAGCCCAACTTCCGCCGGCATTCAAAAAAGGTGGGACGGTCACGGCGGGCAATGCCTGTGGTATTAATGACGCGGCTGCAGCCGTCATCCTTATGACCAGGGAGAAAGCGAAGGAGTTGGGTATGAAGCCTCTCGCGCGTATTGTGAGCTATGCGGTGGTCGGTGTCGATCCGGCATACATGGGTATTGGTCCGGTTCCAGCAACCAAGAAGGTGTTGAAACGAGCCGGCCTGAAGCTGGATGACATCGAGATTATCGAAATCAACGAGGCATTCGCAGCCCAGTACCTGGCCTGCGAACGGGAACTGGGATGGAACCGCGACATCGTCAACGTCAACGGAAGCGGTATATCGCTTGGCCACCCGGTGGGTTGCACCGGCGCCAGACTGGTGGTCACCCTTCTCTACGAGATGGCCAAGAGAGATCTACACCGCGGACTCGCAACGCTCTGCGCAGGTGGCGGCCAGGGGTTTGCGGTAATTGTGGAACGAATATAACTAAGATGGTGGGGTGAGATGGAAACATTAAAAAGCAAAATGGGCTGGGAGATTGTGGAAGAAGAATGGCCCGACTTCAAGGGTAAGATTTTCAAAAACAGGCCTAAAAATGTTGTAGAATTGCTGGAAGATACCGTCAAAAAATATCCAGACAGAGAAGGTTTTATTTGTGACAACTGGCGTCTAACTTTCAAAGAATTTGACGGGATAGTGAACAGGATTGCAGCGGGACTGGAAAAACAAGGAGTAAAACGGGGAGACCATGTGGCTGTACTCTTAGGTATACAACTGGAATTCCCCTTAAGTTTTTTTGCATTGATGAAACTGGGAGCTATTGTTGTGCCGCTCAATACCAGATTCAAGGGCGAAGAACTGGCTTATGAGATAAACGATTCTGAGAGCAAGGTATTGATTGTTGATGAGGAGTACTGGCCCTTTATCGAGTTTGTACGGGACAAGCTAGAAACGATTGAGAAGATATTTTTCAATGGACCTCATGTGCCCGATGAGACCCTCCCTTTTTCATTATTAAGGGAAAACAAAGAAGATGTATTTACACGGGCAACACTGTCAGAATCAGATGATGCTTTGATCATGTATACTTCGGGCACCACTGGTAAACCTAAGGGTGCTGTACTTCATCAACGGGGTCTCGTATTAACGGCGATGCTTGTGAGTGACTTTATGTTTTTAAAACCAGGGGATAAGATGATAGGCTGCATACCTCTTTTTCACATCACAGGTCTCAATCAGGCGATGATTGCTTCAATTTTCAGTGGAATTCCATGTGTCTATATGAGGACTTTTAAGACCAAAGAATTTTTGGAGATCATGTCCTCTGAAAAGGTGACAGCCTATATAGGTGTTATAAATATTATCTGGCTCATGGTCAATCATCCAGATTTTGATGCATATGACTTTTCAAACTTCAAAACTGCTTTTTTTGGCGGCTCCCCTGCTAC
>Ga0172366_10000616_pt1 | contig 26227 bp, 17 predicted proteins | sample LakKivSesite69cm_FD_114533 | JGI IMG/M metagenome (GOLD analysis project Ga0172366, IMG submission 114533) | Sediment microbial communities from Lake Kivu, Rwanda - Sediment site 69cm | ecosystem: Environmental > Aquatic > Freshwater > Lake > Sediment | place: Rwanda: Western Province, Lake...
GGCTGATTTGATCGCTGTCAGAGTCAGCCTGAGGTCCTTTCTTCCTTCTTCGCCCGAGTACCTTGGCTTCTTGTCCTCCGCCAAGCATTCGATGAAGTGGTGGACCACGTTCCTGTGAGCCTTGCTGTAGTAGTTGACCTGCGAGACCCAGATTAGGTCATTTCCCTCCTCGACCCTATAGTACTGCGTCTTCCCGTCTCCGTAGACAACCAGAGGGCACGGCTTTATGCCAGAAATGGCTGGTCCAGCTCCTTCTCCAAGAACCTTAATCGAAGCCTCGGTTCCGCTCACGGTCGTGCTGAATCCGCCTGGCGGGTCAAATTTCTCCTGCCTGACCCACGTTCCGCTCCTTTCTCCGCCGCCGTACTGCCAAGTGACCGAGGTGAACACCTTCTCCTCCTGCCCGAACTTGTCCTTGGCCGATTTTGACCAGGCGTAGATTCGGCTTATCTCAGCGTCCTGCATCAAGTACCGCGCCGTCGCCGTCGCGTGGGGGAAATGGTCAATCGCGTCACGGTACAGTCCGCCACAGGACTTCATGGGGTCGTACCTGAACGGCGTGGGAGCCCCCGGTGCGGGGGGCGGTTCCGGTTTCCGGCGGACCCATATGCCCATCTTTTCAGCCAGCAACAGGGGCTTCCCGATGGCGCCTTGGTCGATGAGTTCCCTCGCCTTCATGTGCGTGGACGTGAAGACGTAGCTCTCGCCGACCATCAAAGTCACACCGGCTCTTTTAGCTGCGGAAATCATCTGGTTCGCAAGCTTCACGGACTCGCACATCGGCTTCTCCACCAGAACGTGCTTTCCCGCCTCGGCAGCTGCCACAGTCATCTTCGCGTGCAGAAACGGCGGGGTGCAGATGTCCACCATGTCTATGTCCTTGTCCTTCAGGAGCTCGTTGTAGTCGAGGTACCGTTTCTTGACGCCGAAGTCCCTGGCCATCGCCTCGACCTTGTCCTTCTGGACGTCACAAAACGCGACCAGCTCGGCTCTCTCGTCCTCCAAATAACCCGCTGCGTGAGCGGATGACACAAGCCCGCAGCCCACGATTACTGCCCTGATTTTCCTCATACCAAAAACCTCGTTTTCTCTCTGATATTGGCAATCCTATAATTGATTATTTTTTCTTACGTTTGATGGCGCGCTGTGCTGCTTCAACGATGTCTTCCACTCCCATCCCGTAGTGGTCAAGCAGTTCCTCGTGCGACAAAGCCGTCTCAGTGAAGACGTCCGCGATTCCCACGCGTTCAACGGGCGCCACGTATTTATTGACAACTGCCTCAGCCACAGCGCCGCCTAACCCCCCAATCACCGAGTGCTCCTCCGCAGTGACGATGGCGCCCGTTTCTTTGGCGGCTTTTTCAACCGCGGAAACGTCCAAGGGCTTTATAGAGTACATGTTGATTAACCGTGCATTGACCGATTTTTCTGCGAGTATCTTTGAGGCTTCGAGGCAGCGGGAGACCATCATGCCGCTGGCTATGAAGGTTACGTCGTCGCCGTCTCGGATTGTGGAGCTTCCGCCGACTTCCACTTCGTGGCTGTCGTCGTACAGGATTGGCATGTCAGCTCGGCTGATTCGGAGGTAGACGGGTCCGTCGTGTTCAGCTACGAGTGGCACCATCTTCCTGACCTCGATGGCGTCCGCTGCTTCCAAGACCGTCATGTTGGGCAAGGACCGCATAATGGCAACGTCCGCCTCTGTGTGGTGCGAAGGACCATCCTTGAAGTCGGACAACCCTGAGTACCCTCCAACGATCTTCACGTTGGTCTTCGCGTACGCCACGCAGGTTCGTATCTGTTCCAGCGCCCTGAGGAAGAGGGTGGCGAAGGTGTTCGCGAACGGGACCATGCCGCCTAGGGCTAGGCCAGCTGAGACGTCGATCAGGGATTGTTCGGTTATTCCCACGTTGAAGAACCGTTTGGGGAAGCGGTCGGCGAAGATCGAGGTGAAAACGGACGACGAAACGTCAGCTACTACGACGACCACTTTCGGGTTTATGGCGCCATAATCGGCTAGGGCTTCTCCGTAAGCCTTCCTAACCGAGGTCTTCTGCATCATTCCCTGAGACCTCCCTTCAGTTCGGAGACGGCTCGAGCGTACTCCTCGTCGTTCGGCGCCAAACCGTGCCACTTCGCCTGGTTCTCCATGAACGAGACCCCCTTGCCCTTCGTCGTGTGGGCGATGATGACCGTCGGCTTGTCGTGAACCTCCTTCGCCGCGTCAAGCGCATCCAGGACCTGCCGCGTATCATGCCCGTTAATCTCAAGCGTAGCGAAATTGAAGGCTCTCCACTTTTCAACCAATGGGTCCAACGGGAGAATTTCGTGCACGGGACCGTCCAGCTGAACGTTGTTGTTGTCCACGATGACGGTCAACTCCGAAATCCTGTACTTACTCGCAATCATCGCCCCCTCCCACAAGACGCCGCCCTGGCACTCGCCGTCGCCAACGAGCACGTACACGCGGTATCTGAGACCATTAAGACGAGCTGCGAGGCATAATCCAGCCCCAACTGGGACGCCGTGACCCTCCATGCCCGAGCTCATGTCTATGCCTGACGTCTTTATCCGGTCGGGATGACCCTGAAGGCGACCGCCGAGGTGCCCCCAAGTCTGAAGCTCATCCCTCGGGAAGAAGTTCCGCCTCGCCAGAGCCGCATAAAGAAGCGCGCAGGCGTGCCCCTTACTGAGAATGAAACGGTCGCGTTCCACCCAGTCAGGACGGGACGGGTCTATCCGCAGGTGGTGAAAGTAAAAGGCTGTAATTATCTCGGCTGCCGACAGGGACCCTCCCGGATGCCCCTGCCCCCTTCTGTGGATCATCTCCAGAACATCCAGCCGTAGGTCCCGCGAAATTCCATTCAGCTCTTTAACCAACTGCTCTGAGTGGAACGCCATTTTATTTTACACCTTTAGGCATGTTAATCAACATGAGGAAACAACGCTTTGACATGGAAATCAACTCTTCGGATTTAGGATGTGCAGTGTGGTTCTTTTATGAACGGGTGCCTTTAATATTATCTATGATACTACCAAAATTCTTCTGCTTCGAGGAAAACGATATTAGCCCAAGAAAATGTAAGTTTTGAACGAACGAAAACGAAGTTCGAATAATCCTGTTTCAGCGGTGTGTAAATGTCGAAGTTCGCGTGGAAGACGTTCGCATTGTACGCGCCAGACGAGTTGGAGCTGGCTTTCAAGGACGTCAGCGAGTCCAAGTACGACGGAATCGAAGTAGGCGTCGATGAAGCCCAAAACACAAAGAAGCTAGAGATGCTCTCTATGAAATACGGGCTCCAAGTAGCGTGCGTAACGTCAGGCTTCATGAACAGCCCAGACTCCGTCAGCTATACGAAAAAAGCCATCGACCTATGCAACAGCCTAGGCGTGAAGTACACTCTGTATCTTCCTCCACTCAGGAATACCTTGTCCTGGCAACAGTTCATCGCCCATACGCGGGACGTGTGCAAGTACGCCGACGAGAAGGGCGTCGTCCCCACCGTCCACCATCACACCGGAACACTGGTTGAGACCCTTGAGGACTCCGAGAGGTTCCTGCACGACGTCGGCATGGAGAACCTAGGCATTTGTTTTGATACAGCTCACGCCGAGCTCTTCAGCGACCCCGTGGAATGGGTCAATAGGCTTAGCGAGGGAATTAGGTATGTTCACGTGAAGGACTTGACGAAAACTGGCGGGAAGCCAAAAATCGTAAAAGAGCAGGTTACCCTAGGGTCAAACGAGTACAAGTCGATATCCACGAATTTCACGGACTTAGGAGAAGGCGCGATTGATTTCAAAGGCATATTCAGTGCACTAAGGAACAACTGTTATGACGGCTGGGTTTCGGTCGAAATGGAAGTTCAGAGAGTAAGCAGAAAAGAGCACCTGAGAAAGAACCTCAGCATTCTTAAAATTTACTCGTAGGAAGTATTATGTTAATGGCGCGAAAATGGAAGATTGCCCTCGGAGAAAACGGGTTCTGGTCCAGCGACATCGATTACGGAACAACATACACAGCCAGCCAAGTCCTGGCTCACGCGAAGGAATTAGACTACGACGGAATCGAGCTGTTCCTAATCTATCACAGCCCTCTTCCCGAAAAAAGCAGCGAGGTAAAGAAGCTGAAGAGCCTCTACAATGAGCAGGGAATGGAGATTCCCGCCATTCAATCCTCATCAGGCGGAAGCCTCGCAGACCCAGACAGCAAAAAAAGGAAGGAATACGTCGACAACGTTAAGAAACAGATAAGGTTCGCAGCAGAGATAGGCGCGACTCACTCCGTTGCCCTGTATCCGGGCTCCATCCCGGATGGACTGACCAAACTGAAGGCATTGGAGTTACTCATCGAATCATATTGTGACATTACGGGGGAGGCAGAGAGGCTGAAAGTTACCTTGAACATGGAGACCGAGCCACCTTTCATTGTGAACACGCCGGATATCGCGAAGGAAGTCCTCGACAGGGTTGGCTCCAAGAACTTCAAGATACTGTGGGATTTCTCTCACGTGAACGTTATTTCGAACGGCGACCCGATAGGTTACCTGAAGCTCGTCGGCGGGAGGGTGGGCTGGACGCACGTGATCGACAACGACGGGTCGAGGAGGTATTTCTCGCCGATTGGCGCAAGAACCTCGACTCACCTGCCGCTTGGTTGGGGGGAGTTGGACTACGCGAACATTATCAGGTCGTTGCTTGAGTACGGCTACGGGGGATGGTGGCAGGTTGACCTGTGGGAATGCCCTGAGCTGTTTCAAGCATCAAGAATCAACAAGACTGAACTGGAACGAGTACTGAATAACCTAATAAAATAGTTGGAAGGGTAGGCGAACAGATTTGAAGAAGCTGCAAGTTGGCATCATCGGAACTGGCGTGATCTCTTCGCTTCACGCGGAGGGGTACTTGGCCAGCGACAAGGCTGAGATCGCCGCGGTGTGCGACGTTGTGGAGGAGAAGGCGAAGGACCGAATGAAGCTGTGGGGAGCCAAGAAGTACTACACGGATTACAATAAGCTCCTTAAAGACGACGACATTGACGCCGTTGAGGTCCTCACCCCCCACCACCTGCACAAAACGATGGTGGTTGCCGCGGCGGAAGCCGGAAAGCACATCTCGGTGCAGAAGCCCATGGCGCTCAATGTTAAGGAGTGCGACGAGATGATCAGCGCCGCCAAGAAGGCGGGCGTCGTCTTGAACATGACGGAGAATTTCCTCTTCTACCCGCCGTTGGTGAAGATGAAGGAGCTGATTGACGCCAACGAAATCGGCGAACCCGTAATCGTCAGAATGGAAAGCGTCAACGGCACCTCAATCGGCGGCTGGTACAGGCCGGTCTCCGCGCGCGACTGGGACTCTGCGATTCAATGGAGGCGGGACCATGGGAAGAGTGGGGGCGGACCGTTGTTCGACGGAGGCCTTCACGAGATCGCGGTCGCCAAGTTTCTGATGGGCGAGGTGAGGGACGTCGAAGCGCAGATCGCTGATTTTGATACAGATGCCCCCTCCACAATAATGTGGAACTACGTTGAGCCTAGGAAGTACGGATCCTGGGACTTCGCCACAACGAAGATGCGGATTCGGACGAGGTACTTCGCGGTCCACGAAACCTTCGAAGTCATCGGGGAAGAAGGCATCATTTGGGTCACGCGCTGCCACAGCGACATGCGGTACGTCTCCCCGCTCATCATGTATAAGGACGGGGTCTCGACGAACTTCGAATCCATCGAGTCCGACTGGGGCCTGAGCTTCAAGAACGCCATCCACCACTTCATAGAGTGCGCCTTGGGAAACGCAAAGCCAAAGTTCAGCGGCGAAGACGGAAAGGACGTCATCAGATTCGCTTCAGCAATGTACAAGTCGGCAAGAGAAGGAAGGGCAGTCCAACTAAAGGAAATCGTCTGATACTACTAAAGATAGTTTACTAATAAATCCAAAGAATGGACCACTAAAGGTTTGTGTAGAATAGGCAGTTGGGCATTCTCAGCAACTTGGGCGTTCTCTTTATGAGATAATAGATCGTATAATAGAACGAGGATTACATTGAGCCAGGAGACGCAGGCGTGACGAAAGTGAAACCTCGCATCGGGTTACTGACGCTAATGTATGACACTTACTCCGTTTTTCCCAAGCTAGAGTCCGAGCTGAAACTTTTCGCCGAAGAAACCACTGGAGTCCTCAAGAAGTTTGCTGATGTAGAATGGTCGGGCGTGTGCAAGACGAGTACTCAAGTGAATGAAGCTGTAGAACTCTTTGAAGAGAAGGGTGCCGACCTCATCATTCTCGTCTTCCTGACGTATGCTCCCAGCCTCACCGCCCTAAAAGCGTTGAAGAAGACGAAGCTCCCAATTCTTATATTCAATACCCAAAAGCTACAGAAACTAAGCGGGGACACAACCGCGGATGAGATCCTCCGCAACCACGGGATGCACGGCGTGCAAGACTTATCCAACGTCCTACTGAAAGCCAGCGTAAGATTCCGCATCGTCACTGGTCATTATGGGGATAAAAAAGTTCTGCAGCAAGTGGAAGAGTGGTGCCAAGCGGCAGCTGTCGCGAATTCTTTGAAGGGATGCCGCGCTGGAATCGTAGGCTACCCTCAGGAGGGAACGGGAGACTTCGCCTTCGATAGAACCGATTTACTTAATGTGCTGGGAGTTACAGTTCACCGCATCTCGCAGAAAAAATTGGCACGCACGGCGAAAAAGGCGTCTGTAGAGAAAATTAGGGAGCAGATGGAAAAAGATCGACGACTTTTTAGCATATCTAAAGACGTGACCGAGAAAGAGCACGAAGAAAGTTCCAGACTTGAATGGGCCGTTCGTGGGACTCTGAAGGAAAGTCGTATTTCAGCTTTCACATTTCACTTCAGGGCTGTCTCCGAAGAAGGTAAACTGCGGACGCTCCCCTTCCTAGCCTCGTCGAAGATGCTTCATGAAGGTTTTGGCTACGCTGGCGAGGGCGACGTCATGGGGTCAATCGCAGTATTGTTAATGCAGAGGACAGCGGGGTGCGCCCACTTCACCGAAATGTTCACCATGGACTTCGAACACAACGCCATACTGATGACCCACATGGGCGAGGGCAACTACGCACTGGCCAGGGAAGATGAGCCAGTCACACTTGTGGCAAGCAACCTGAACCTCACAGAAATTCCATCTCGACCAGTTCTCCCAAGTTTTGCTCTTAAACCCGGCGTGGTAACCCTTGTCAGCTTATCGTTCATGGCTGAAGGAAAACTGAAAATGGTATCCTCGGAGGGACACTTGGCTGACTTCAGCCTAATTAAAAGTATTGCTGCCCCCCAGTGCATGTTCCAACCTGAAAAGCCCTTAACCGATTTCCTCACCGAGCTCAGCCTTGAAGGCTCATCGCACCACTTCGCTTTATCTTACGGACGATGGTCTTTTATAATTGAAAAGATTGCGGATATCGTCGGCGCTGACTTCGCGAAGGTATAATTCCATAAATAGAGTAATTGATGATTTTTGATGAAACACGGCCCCAAGTTAACTTCAATTTGTCCACAAAAAATATTATACGCACTATTTCATCATACGTGCATCATATATTATTGAGGATGAATTGAAATGAATTCTTCCCAATGGCCGTATCGACCTGTCGTTCTTGAGGACGCGGAAAAGGAAGTTTACGCGGACGAAATTCAATCCTTCCTCCCCCCAAGAATAGTTGACTTCCACACCCACATCTGCCTGAAGGAACATGTGCAAGAACCCCATGCAGAAAAAGGTGGCGCACAACGGACGAACTACTACAGTGACTATTCGGGGTGGCTCTACCCACTCACGGTTGAGAAGCTGCTTGAGACGAACAAAACGGTCTACGCTGGCAAGGAAGTGAAGGTCTTGTGCCTACCCCTGCCGTTTCACATTTTCGACTCAAAGTCAATGAACCAGTACATCAGAGACTGCATCGAGAAACACAGCGTCTTCGGCCTTGCCGCCCCCATATGCAATACAGTTCAGGAGTACGATGAGCTAATCGAGTGGGGGGGATTCAGAGGCTTCAAAACCTTCTGCGACCTCCCGAACAAAGTGTACGGCGACAACTCAATAAATCTGAGCGACCTCGTCAAGCCCGAGATGATGGAGGTTGCGAATAAAAGGCGCCTCATCGTCGTCATTCACTTACCAAAAAGCAGAAGGATAGCGGACCCCGAAAACGTTAAGAAAATCAGGGAAACCGCGACGAAATACCCCGACGCTAACATCGTGCTTGCCCACATGGGACGGTCCTTTTGCCCCGAAGTACTGCAGGCTGGGATGAAAGGTCTCGGGAAGCTGGACAACGTCTTTCTGGACACTTCGGGGGTGACGGAGGAAGAAGTCTTTAGGCTGGGCCTAGAAGAGTGGGGGGTCGATAACGTGACGTTCGGGACAGATTCCCCGATCAGCTTTCTCAGGGCAAAACGCCCGTGCCTACAAGACAAACTGCACGTTCAGAAAAGCGGCATGTCGCTGTGGTACGTGAAAGAAGACGTTCCGTGGATAACCGCCGAAGAGAGAAGAGCGTACGAAAAGGAAGCGGACCAGATTATTCTGTATGCCTACAACCAAATCCTCGGCATAAAGAAGGCTGCAACGAAGCTTAGTCTCGGACGAAAAGACGGGGAAAAGGTGTTCTGCAAAAACGCCGAGAGACTAATAGCAAAAACAAGATGCTAACTGCAAAGTAAATGCAGATTCGTTCATCGCAAAAAACGAATGATATTCAACCTGAATCCGTCAATCCGTCGTAAAACCTTTTTTTCAGTCACGTTGATAGTGTCTTCCAGTGAGGTTTCAGCGACTGACAAATTGTCTTATAAACTAGCATCTTTTTAATGTAGACATCTTCGTTTTCTTTTTTTGGCTCGGTTCGGTTATGTATGGAGACCGCCTTTTGGACCCCTTCCTTTATGTTTCTGAACATCCCCACGCTTACGCCCCCAATGATGGCGGCGCCGAGAGAGGCCGCTTCGGGATTTTTCAGGGTGATTACAGCTTTTTGTGTTGTGTCCGCGATTATCTGCTGCCACAAGGCGGATTTTGAGGCTCCTCCTATGAACCTGTACTCGTGGATGTCCTTTCCCGCCTTCCCAAGAATCTCAGTCATGCGGACGACTTCTAATGCGTTGCCCTCGAGTATTGCTCTGGTTAAATGCCCTTTAGTGTGGGCTAGGGTTAACCCGACGAAACATCCCTTAGCCTCATAATCGTCCAAGGCTCCCGCCAAGAATGGCAGAAAAACGAGACCGCCTGAACCCGGTTTCACGTCCGCGGCTTCCTTAATCAGTAGTTCATATGGGTCTTTGTGGAGTCGGCGTGCTTTTTCTTTTTCAGCTTCTCCCAGATGGTCCTTGAACCACCTTAAAGCAACACCGCATGGGGAAGAAGTCAAGAGTATCCACTTCTCCCGAACAGCGTGGCGGTAACAGAAATACAGGGGCGAATTTGGCATTGGACTACCAAGTGAGGTTAGAAGCGCCCAAGACGTGCCGGCGGAGAGCAGAGCGGTTCCGGGTTCAATCACTCCAGCGCCCACGGCGGCCATGCATTGGTCGTGCCCACCCAAAACAATTGGCGTGCCAGCTGGCAGCTGCGTCTTCGCCTCCATCTCTTTTCTGACTTCGCCAACAAGGTCACCTGTTTCTCCTATTTCAGGCAGCCTGTCCTCGGAAATACTAAGTAGACCCAGAATGTCCCTTGACCAAGCCGTTTCCTTTTCATCAAAAAATATCGATTCCAGAAATGACGCGTTTGATAAGTCAGTTATGCATCTGCCAGTGAGCTGCATTATGACGAAATCTTGGACCTGAAGAAACTTGCTAGCCCGCCTGAAGGTCTCGGGTTCATTCTCCTTCAACCACAATATCTTCGGTTCCATAAATGCTGGCAAAGGTTCTCGTCCGCAAGCCTGCATTATCCGTTGACGGCCGATTATTCTGGTTAATGCTGAACATTGCGGGACCGACCTTTTGTCAAGCCAAGTTATTGCTGACCCCACAGGGTTCCCTCGGCCGTCGACAGGCACCAAAGTCCCTCCCTGCGAGGAGAAACAAACTGCGACCTTTTGGGTGTTGACTTGAGGATGGTTCATTACTTCCCTGATGGAACGGACTGTCGCCAACCAAATGTCTTGGGGAGACTGCTCAAACCACAACGGCTTCGGGTTGTGCACGGCGTATTCGTGGAAGGATTTAGCCTTCACTTCTCCATCGGCATCGAGTGCAACCGCCTTCGTCCCCGTCGTTCCTATGTCGACTCCAATGGTCACAAGCCCCAACAGTCGTCGCCTGTCACAGTGAATGGATAGTGATAACGGCAGACACCGAATATGAATTTTATGCCCTCAAAAATGACGTAATTGGAAAGCCTATGCGTCCATTTCAGAGATTTCAATTCTTTCTTTCTTGGTGGACGAGACGTATGCTGCCTCTAGGATCCTTTGAACCTCAAGCCCGTCCTTAAAATTAGGGGAAGCCTCTGTGCCGTCAACTATGGACCTTAAGAAGGAGTGAAGGCAAGCCACGTGGTACCTCATCCACCCTATGGGGAACTTGGGTATCGGGATGCCCGGGAGCTCAGGGTACTTTTGGATTGTTTCTATTTTCGTAAATCCCTTCCTTCCTCCTATCGGCTCGTCGGACTCTGCGTTGTCGTAGAATTCGAGCCAATTCGGCTCCATGGAACTGAACCGGATTGCTCCCTTCGACCCGTGGGCCTCTATCCTTAGGTCGTCGTTCGTGCCCGTCGCCATCTTCGATGCCTCGAGCGAACCGACGGCTCCATTCGCCATCTCGACGCTCAGTAAGGCCAAGTCGTCGGTCTGCTTGTCGGGCGATGTGAAGTTCTTCACGCATCCGTCGACGCTTTTAAACTCACCGATCAGGTACCTCGTCAAGTCGATGAGGTGAGAGCCCAAATCCACGAGCACGCCGCCTCCAACCTTCTCGGACTCCGCCTTCCAGCTGTAAGCCTGCGACTTCTGGGTCACGCAGCTGGAGTGAAGGTGCACCCCTCTGAAAGAGAAGATTTCTCCGACAGCACCTTCATCGATTAATTGTTTCGCTCGCATTATGGCAGGGATGAAACGGTTCTGGAACGTTATCTGATGTTTGACCCCCGAATTTTTTGCGACATCGTAAATATCGTTTGCTTCCTTGAGATTGAGGGCCAACGGTTTCTCGCAGCAGACGTGCTTTCCCGCCTTTAAGGCGTTGATTACCACTTTTTTGTGAAGGAAATTGGGCAGGCAGCAATTGATTATTTGGATGTCATCCCGTTCCAGTAGCTCCCTGTAATCGGTGGTGGCGAACGAGAAGCCTCCCTGCTCCATCGCTTCCTGAGCAGTTTCCTCACGGGAGGTGCATACGCCCACTAGCTTTACTTTACACGGAGGGTCTCTGTAGTAAAAGGGTATGTTCCTGTAGGAGTAGGTGTGAACCTTACCGATGAATCCGTAACCGACTAGACCAACTCCGTACTCTTTCAAGATTCTCTCCTTCTGACGCATTAAAGGAATAAGGTAGCACATAATTCTCCGAGAATGTTCTCAATAAACCTTTGCGAAGGTTCAGAATTAACGGCACTAGATGTGCTGCTTTTGCTCATTGGTGCTTCAACCATTTCCTAGGTTGATATTATATGCCGTGTAATGCTTACAGGCCGCACTCTTTTTTCGCTATTTTCATGCTTTCTCTCGAGACTTCCAAGGTTCTGTTGATGTCCTCTTCGGTGTGCGCCAGAGACAGGAACCAACAGTGGTTAGGGTGGAAAAGAACTCCTCTCTTTGTCGTTTCTGTGTAGAATGATTTTTTAAGTTTTTCCCGCATCGCCTCGTTTTTATCAACGAATTTTACCATAGGTAATGGGGGAACGCCGATGACCTCAGCTTTTACATGCTCGTCCTTAATGATGTCTGACAGGCCCTGCGTCAGCCTTTTTCCCCAAGTCCACATATATTCGATGCCATTTCTCCTTTCCAGCTCGCCAATTGTGGCAAGCGCCGCCACCATCGGGAAGGAATTCACGAAAAAGGTGGCTGACAGCCTTGTTTTGGACGCTACCTGCATGACTTCCCTTTTTCCGACGACGGCTGAAATGGGGTAACCATTCGCCATCGCCTTACTTACTGTAGCCATATCTGGAATTACATTAAAGTACTCCTGGGCTCCTCCCATCGCCATCCTGAAGCCGCTTCGAATTTCGTCGTAGATGAGGACTGCCCCATTATCATGGGTTATCTGTTTTACCCCTTCCAAGAACCCCTCCTTAGGCAGGTCCTTCGAAGCCTCGTACGGCTGCATGATGACGCAGGCCACCTTGTCCTTGTTTTTCTTGAAGACTTTTTCTAAAGAATCTAAGTCATTGTAAGTAAACGTTAGAATGTCTTTCTTGATTCCCTCAGGGACACCCACAACGTTATCTCTGTCTGTTCCAGCGCCACCGTAGCACCAATCGTGCCACCCATGATACCCCCAACGTATCACTTTGTCTCTTCCCGTGTACACCCGTGCGATTCGAATTGCTGCGCTGGTCGCGTCCGATCCTCCTGTCATAAATTTTACCATTTCAGCGCAGGGAATTATTTGAGTGAGTTTTTTTGCGAGTTCATTTTGTACGGGGTGAACCATTGTGAAGCAAAAGCCCTGTTCCAGGTTTTTACGCACCGCGTTGTCCACCTCAGGGTTGCAGTGACCCAGAACTATTGGACCAAAGGACACTATCCAATCTATGTATTCGTTGCCATCCACATCCCAAACGTGCGAACCCAGTCCCCGGTTCATGAAAATTGGGTATTTTCCCAGAACGAATTTTGTGGGATGCCTAGCTGAAGTTACTCCTCCCGGGATTATTTTCTTGGCTTCCTCAAAAAGTTTTTCTGATTTGGCGAATCCGTGGTTCATGATAATCACTTCACCATTTTTATAAAATTTTTTCTTCAAGTTTTTTATCTTTCACTAAATGTGGTAAAAATATATAGTTTGCCATCACTGTGCTAAGCGATTTAGGCGGTTGTCTTTTTTGTAAATGGCGTATCATGAACGAACCCCATGTACTTACTGCAATATGAATTTTTTTGTCATACGTCCAGAATTTGTATGCATCACCCATTTGGTTTATCTTAAATAATAATTTTTGAGTAGAAGCGAAATCATAAGAACAGTTTACGAGTCGAAAAATTAATTTAATTTCATGCAAAAAAGTAAAGAGTTATTATTGATTCAAATTTCCATGAAAATTCTTTTACAGAAAAAATTGGATGTTTTAAATGTCAAGTCCTTTTTTAGATTCTATTAGTTCTTTAATTCTTAATGAATCTTCTGGGCGAGAAGATAAATAATTAGTCTGTGATAATTTTGACCATATTTCAGATTCAATTGGGCATAAAGCAAGTGGTCAATCTTGAGAAAACAAGAAAACATGCGTGGAAAAAAAGCGTATTTCTATATTGACGATGAATATATCCATCTGGGTAATGTCTTCTTTGAATTCTGCTTCAACAAGTCCGAAGGCGGAATTTCTTCTGCCATTCAAAAGTCATCGAAAAATGACTTCAAGAAAAACAAGAAATCCCCCTGCCTAATTTTCAGAATCTGGTTCAAACACAAAGACAAAAAAGGCCTAGAGTGCATCAGCAACCTCGAAGCTGACGACTTAGCCTGTGATTTTGAAAGACTGGGCGAAGCGAATAGGTTGACGTTGATTAATTCTGGGTTCGGAAAGTTTCGCATCAAAGTGAAGGTTACCATACTTGTGTCTGATGACTCTAACCTTTCAACATGGAGGATTGAAATAGAAAATAATGACGACTTGACGATAGAAAAAGTCGAGTTCCCAATCATCTCCGGTTTTTCAGGAATAGGTGAAGAGCACAAAGACGATTTCATAGCTACTCCTTTTTGTGGCGGTGTGCTCCTCGAAAATCCATGTGACACACTGAAGAACGGCGAAGAATTTCTCCCCTACGTGTACCCGAACGCTGAGATGTCGATGCAGTTCATAGCCCTTTACGACAAGACAGGAGGGCTCTACCTATCGGCGGAGGATGCTGAAGGAAACGTCAAATGCCTTTCATTGAAGCGAATTACCGATGAAAACATGGAGATCATCTGCAGCCATTACCCTCCGAAAAAGCAGGATAATAACGTAGAAGTAAACTATCCCGTAATCGTTGGCTTCTTCCAAGGAGACTGGCGCACAGCGGCAGAAATTTACAGAAAATGGGCAACAAAGCAAGAATGGTGCGCCAAGAAGGTTACCGAAAAAGACACTCCAGAATGGTTCAAAAAGCCCATACCTGTACTCATGTTCGAGAATTATTCTTTCTTGAACGACCACGTAATCTCACTGGATGAAATATCGGTTATCGCTAAAGAACTGAGTGACACGCTCGGTCTTAACTTCAATGTGTGCATCTTCGCATGGGAGCATTCAGGCTCTTGGACTGGGCCTAAGTACTTCCCTCCTAGGGAGGGGGAAAACGAATTCGTCCAAGCCATGAAGAACATCGAGAAATGCGGGAGCCACGGGTTCGCCTACATTTCGGGAACGGTGTGGAGAATCGCTTCTGAACGAGTCTCTTTCAATGACTCAAGGGGATTCGCGGAGAAAGGAAAAGAGTACGTTTCGATGACGAAGGACCGAAAACCCACCATTAGAGTACAGGGTTCCGTAGGACCAGGAGCCAGGATGTGCCCATATACGCAATTCTGGAGGGACACCGTTCTGGGCAACGCGTTGGAATGCATACGGTTGGGTCTGGACATGGTTCAAATTGACGAGTTCCCTGACATCAATCCCTGCTACGATGAGAGCCATGGGCATCCCGCCGGATACGGGAACTGGATAGGAAAGAGCTGGCTCAAGATGCTTCTTGAGATCAGAAGAGAGGGAAAGAGGATGAATCCAGATTTTGTCATGAGCATAGAGGAGCCGTGCGAATTCTACATCGGTTCCGTGGATGGCTACCTCTCAAGAGACAACATGCCCGAGTTGTTTGGGCATTACACGAGGTTAATCGACAGGTACGGTTCTAGACTGGAAACAATACCACTTTTCACGACCGTTTACCACGAGTATGTTATAGCATTTGGCCACGAAAACGTATTCCTGAATCCTGACAGAGAGATGGTGCCATATTACAGGAGAGCCCTAGCTAGGAGCTTTATTTTAGGTAAGGTCCAGAGCGGTGGACAATTCTTCAGAAAAGGAGGACTTGCGCCAGAACTTGTGGACTTTTACAGGAAGACGTCCTTGGCAGAGAGTACCTATGCTAAGAAATTTGTAATTTGCGGTAATATGATAAAACCACCTCAAATTAACGTACCAACTGTGAAAATCGAATACTTGGAATTTAGCCAAAATTATGTTAGCTTTGACCATAATCGCCCATCCAAGACATTGACGGAAACGTCAATACTATGCAGCGCCTGGAGATCGATGGATAATTCCATTGGTTATATGTTCACGAATATTTCTAACAATCCGGTCGAATTCGAATGGGAGATTTCGTCTCACGATCTTAATCTGGGCGACTATTTCGTGTATTCCGTGCGAGACGGCGTCTATTCGATAATCTCCGAAAAGACACCATTGCCGAGGGTCGAAAAGACGCGCATAAAACCAAACGAAGTATTGCTTGTAGCAGTCATTAATCCCAGAAGCGAAGAAGTAAATCTAATTAAAACCTATTCCGCCACTCAACATCAATAATTTTAGCACATCAACCAAGGGACGCATCAACCATTCAACTTGAAACACGTTGAAAGGCATTATGAACGAAAAAATAGACAGTCTGCTTACTGAATAAAATAAAAAAATGAAAAGGGGGTAGTTTATGCTGCTGGCATGTTCCCGATTCCTACTACGAAGTAGGCGAGTGGGAACATTATCAGGAGCTTGCAGACTACCCAACCTGCAATCCATCCGACGATGAACGGTATTACCTTGTTCTCGTAGAAGCGTACGCCTGCAAATCTAAGGATCAGTGTCTTCACTAGCCATGCTGAAAAGAGCGGCAGTAGCATCCACCATGGGTTCATTTCGCCCCCAATAACCATGCCTAGTACGTTGAATGGGAACCATGCGAAGTTAGCCTTCATGAACATCATTACACCAGCAACTACAAGGCCAAAGCCCACGTCGACTGCAGCATCTTGTGTGGTTGTCCAGAAGGGCATTACGCCACCTCCCCAAACATAAGCCCCATGCCCATAAGTAGTAATGTCAAATGGGAAGTTTAGTCCTTGTTGGAAGCCATATGCCATCCAAAGCCTGTAGATTATGGCGAGTGCAGGTAGTAAGAGCGCTCCAATTATCCATGCGAAAGCCACATGCTTCTTGTTCGCTCCTACGCGATCTGCGATAGCAAACCCATCAAGCGCGGTGTATTGGAGTCCCATTGCGTCAGGATGTATAGTCCAGTTGAGGTTGTTTATCCAAGCACCTGTTGCCGTCTGATAGAACCATGGCTGTTGAACTGCTTCTCCTCCCCAGCATATCTGAGCTCCAATATTGCATGAGATCCATGTGCCCATTGTTCCTCCTACTTGCCAGTATTCTGTTCTCATTCGCGAATACGCGAGTTGAGCAACGAACGAGTAAGCGATGGAAACAACAGCTACCCAAGCCTCTATGCCAATGACAAAGTACATGCACAATACGATTATTGCACATATGATAGTACCGATAACAGATATTCTTGGTGAAATAAAAGTATCTTTAGTTGAACTCGAGAATGCTTGTTTAATTTTTCCAGTAATGTATTTGTAGTTTAGTATTAAAGTGAAGATTCCTATGGACATTAGAACCATTTCGCCTTTCAATGCCAAACGTGTCGAACCGACCCAATATATCAGAGCGTCTCGTGCAGCACCCTCGCCACCAGCGAGGACATTTGGTATGATTCCGTTGTTAATCAAGATACTAGGGTAAATGGTCCAAGCAATGAGGTTCCAGACCCATGCTGTTAGAAGGACATCTGTTGGCATTAAGAGGTTGAGAACTAACAAAGACGGGGGTAGCTCGAGTCTTAATAAACCATTGACATCGGTTCCTCCGTACCATGAACCTACGTTCCAGTAAAGGTTGGCGAAAGAAGTTATCGATGGTATGAACATGTGAATGATGTCTAGGAGATACAGCAGGAATGCAATTAGGAATCCTATCCAGAGAAACTTTTCCTTGAAGATATTAACAGCACCATTTTCTTTTTTGTCAGCTTTCGTGGCGTATTCAATCATTTTCGCTCCGGGTGTGGCGACGGGGAATGGTAAGTGCTCTTTTTCAACCCATTGTTCTTGGAAGAAGACGACCACAAAGAACATGCAGAGTTGCCAAGCAACGACCAGAAGCCAATTGAAGAAAGCAACGGGAGCCCAACTTGCCCATGGAACTGCGCCTGGCGTGTAGATTTCGTCAAGAACTGACTTCGGAATTTGCATCCATTGAGGTATAACTGAAAGCATATTCGGATTCAGTTCGCCGGTCCAGAAAACCAGTGCCATCTGGCTTGGTCTCATGAGCAACCAACCCAGAGGAATGGCTGTTCCGATCAGAATCCACATCACTGTGAGATCAGTTGAACTAAGCGAGAACTTTCCTTTTGTAATCAATAGGTGTATTATGACGATTGGGAAAACGAAGGCCATCGCGTATGTGTAGGTAACCGCTCCAGACCAAGTTTGCACATCCCAATCGTACAGTCGTAGACCGCCCGGACCTTGTATAGTTGTCATCAGTAATGTAATTGATGCGAATATTAGTCCTAAGATCAAGCCTTTTAAAGGAAATCGATCAGTAGTCTTAATTTTATTGTCATCTGTTGTCATTTTTTTCCCTCAATTTTTTTTATGGTAAAACATATCATGGTAAAACATATATATTGATTATGGAGATACTAACATTAAAAGGAAGTCTTTACCAAAATAAATATATTGTCAAAAAAAAGAAGCAATTGAGTGATGAGGGAAATGAAGAAGAATGGTTCCTTTTTATTCAATTCAGGGATATCCAAAAAAAAGGTTATTGAATGTATTAAATCGAATGACATTGGTGAAATTTTTAAAGCAATTGATTTAATATCGCTTTCGAATCGAGAAAAAATCGTTCTTAAAGCATTGCTCTCCCGAGAGCTCGTGGCAGGTCAAATTGGAAATACAGCTGGTAATATATTAGATGAAATATCGAAGATGGGCGTTAAAAATGATAGAGGACTTAATGTTGGTGTTAAAGTTTGGAACATTTTAAACCAGCTTAACGAGAAGGGTTTTTTACAGGTCTTGGAGGGATACCCAAAAATATACTTCTTTAACCGAGAGTCGAATCCTATACCGAGTATGTCTTATTCATATTCCCTGCTTACAGCTCTTTATGACGTTTTGCCTGAGCTGGACAATTTTAAAAGTAATATTGTCTTCAGGACAGACCCGAATAAACTGAAGAAACCCGTATCTGGAGTTTTTTCGACCAACGAGGAGTATCGTAGATTATTAATTCAAATGGTTAGGCTTACTGAGAACGAGATCATAGGTACAACTCAAGTAACACAGACTTATGACGAGTTCCCTGAAATAATTTACACTTTCGAATACGCCATCGCTCAAGGAGTCAAGTTTTACTACCTGTTCTCCACAAAAACTCCTCAACACAGGATACGAGGGTACGAAGAGCTTGGAGCCGAAGTTAGAGTAGTCGACAACGAAGTTTTAATGCGAAATGGTATTCAAAACATAGATGTTTTTGACTCAGAACACCTTATGGAAGTAAATAGATATGAATATGGCGAGGGCAAAAAAGTAAGATTCGGATTCTGGTGTAAATACAACAGAATGATTTGCGCAAATTACGTGAATACCTTCTGGAAAGTATGGCATAACACCCCCAAAAGAACCCCTTAACTCTATTTACATATAGACTAGTAAATTATATCGGTTATATTGATAATCAAATAAATCGTGAAGAGAAGTCATCTTTAAATTCTTTTCTTGATGGCCTCTATCAAGTATCATAATAATTAGGTTTATGCCTCTTTCTGAAATGACGCATTTTTGTGGTAAGAGTTGGTCCTTGTTTCTAGAATGGTGAAACCCATGCGGATTTCACAATCATTCCTAACGCCACTGACACCGCGATGATGGTTGCTTCGCCTACCATGATGCCGCCAACAATTACCGCTTGATTTTGACCCCACCATTCTTTACCTTTTCTTCTGGCAACAAACCAACCCATAATACCACCTATGAGAAAGGTCAGGCATACTGGAAGAGGATTTAATGATCCGATCGCTATGCCCATCATCGAAATAGGCAGATTGAGCATGACTGAAGATGCTGTAAGTATCACACCGATTATGAACGATCCCGCAATGAGGGTGGTTTGGGTTGAGACACTGCCCGATATCCACAGGCACCGGTTGAGAACGTTGATTTGCCAGTAAATATCCACCGCTGGATAAATATTTGATGGGATGGGCGCCAAGGACCAAAACGCTTGAACGAAAAAGAAATTCACGATCCACGCAATGGGCAAGGCGACGACGAAGGCCTTTAGTACGCTGGAAAACTTTGTCTCCGTCATGTCACAAATTTTGAAGTTTGCGCACCAATCGACTCCTAAGGGTTGTCCGATAGTTGGAAGGAACCACGTATTGATGTTTTGGACGCCATTAATCGTGAATGCAACTTCGTTAACGTAGGGAACAGAAATGACCATTCCAGATTCACCTAACCCTCTGTTGGCGATGAGAGAACCTATGAGTGGCCATACGACCACAAGAATTATTGAGATTACGAGTGGGAAATCTGGGACAAGATACCACCATAAAGCAAGGTAAGATAAAGCAAAAGTAAAGTACAATATTAATGTCGAACGGAGTGAAAGGATACCCTTCTTTTTAGACGCGTCCGTAATCTTCAGTAGGCTTTTTATCGGTTTAGTGATCAAGCTGGGGTGTATCAGCAAAGGGGTTATCGCAGCTGCTGCCGTTAAACCGATCTGGAGGAAAGCCCAGAACGATAGAGTGGACCTTTGGAATACCGTGGAGAGATCCATCCCATACCTCCATTCTGTGAAAATGTTATAACGCACTAGCAGTGGGTTTCCAACGAAATACAGAGCGAAGGAACCGATGAAAACCGACACAACCATCTTGAGAGGAAGCATCATCCCCAATGCAAGGTAAATCAAATCAGTACCGAGGCCGAAGGATGCGCCCTGTAAAAATTTTTCAATCGTCACGTTTCCATCAATCCACGGCATCGGTATGGGCACAATGCCACCGTTGGTTGCGAAGGGCAGTAGATAGCAGAAAATATTGTACCCACTACTTACTAGAGCGCACAAACTGAATAAAAGGAGTTTATCTGGCTTTCTGTCTGACAGCGTCATGATGGTCTCCGCGGCGATAACCTCTCTTGGAAATGCCAGTTTTTCCTCGACAACATATATTTGGTAATTGAGCATGCCTAAAGGGATACTCATGCCAACGGCGAAAAGATTCGAAAGGACGACCACGATGATGGACGCTATCCAGTCGGGATCAAAGAACGTCCTGTTAATGATGGAAAGAGAAGATGGTCCCGGAGAAAAGAATCCTGGAATCACCTGTGGGAGAACCACCCCGTTCCAAGTGAACGATGAAGTTATGGGCGAAAGAGACCGGAAGTAAAGAGACTGCAGTAGCACCAGAAAGGGACCCGTTACCCCTGAAATGATGAAGATAGTTGTAAGTTCCTGCTTTTTTAAAGGCGAACCGGCATAATGTCCCAGCTCCACAAACAACAACATCACAACATAACCAGCGAAGAGAACGGTTGACCCAGAAACTAAACTTGTGAAAATCATCGCAGGTGTGAAAATCAAAATTGAATATAGGATGCCAAGAAGCGACTTGACCGTGAAGCCTTCTTTGAAATCAGTTTGAGCCAATTTATTTCATTCCATTATTAGGAGACAGTTGGATATTTAAATTTTAACTTCAAAGGTAATTTGGAAGAAGAAAGTAAATAAGTATATCCATTAAACAAATTACCTTTTTATGGAAGTATTACCATAATTTATATACCTTCGCATGTTATGATACATTGGCAGAATGAGGAAAGGTTATGAATGGCGCGGACGGACTAAGAGGAAGAGCATCGTTGACGCGAAAGACGATTGTCCTCTTCATTACGGTTTTGTTGTTCGCTTCATTACTCTTCCAAATTAATAGTGTTCTTAACGTGTCCTCTTCAACACTTTCGTCAAACGACATTAACGAAAACGACGCCCTTTCGTATGACCAGATATTAGATCTCGTGAATTTAACAGCGATAGATCAGCATGTCCAATTTTTTTCCAGTTTAAATTCACGGGTCACTGGATACCCCGGATGTAATGTTGCGGCGGATTATATAGAGGAGTATTTTAGGCAATATCTTTCCGATGTGTATGTTGACGGCTTCAACGTAACTGTGCCAGTTGATTACGGCGCAAAAATCGTCCTTCCAAACGGTAGCGAAGTAGAAGCCTACCCGTTGTACCCCAATTCCGTAAACACGTCGCCCACTCCCGTAGATGGTGTGGAAGGTAGCATTATTTACGTGGGTTGCGGAGACGACGTCGACTTCGACGGAAAAAATGTTAACGGAAACATCGTGCTAATGGATTTTAACAGCCGAGACAATTGGCTGAAGGCAGCGTCACTTGGCGCGAAGGCAGTCATTTTCATCGAACCAGTAATGACGACGACGGATGAAGCAGAACTAAAATATCTTAGCAGCATTCCGTTAAATTTCCCCAGAGTATATGTGAAGACTGAAGACATCGAACCTCTCTGGGACTTGATCGCGAACGACCCAGAAGCCAAAGTTCAACTTGTGTCAAGTATGAAGTACGAGAATCTTCTGGGAAAGAACATCATCGGCTTCAAATATGGATCCGAGTATAGAAACAGCACAATACTGATCAACGCCTACTACGACTCAATTTCAGTGGTTCCAAGCCTGGCTTATGGAGCCAACGAAGCCACTGGCATATCAACCTTAATAGAACTGATAAAATTCTTTGACGAGAATCCTCCAAAACAGACGATTGCCTTTGTGGCTTTTTCTGGTCATGGCCAAAACCTTGCTGGAGCCAGAGATTTCATCATGAAGTTGTCTGCAGCGTATGAACAGTCAATTGGTACAACATATTATTCTCAAGTTTACGCTAACCCGCATGATTCGTTCCGATTCATCGCTGAGACCCTGAAGGTTGCTGTGGGCATTGATTTATCAACGGAGATCAATTCCTTGGGGCTGTTCTACAGAACTCACTTTTATGATAAAGACTGGCGGGGGATGTCGATGGACACCGTGTTAAGCAACCTGCAGAATTTCTTCATCCTTAATACTCTCCAAAGGTTAAACTCTGTTTGGGAAAACAAGTATGGCAGAACTTTTACGGTTGAGGGGAACCTGAGTTTTCTGATGACCTACGGGACCTACGCAACTGTCCCCGGTGATCCGTATTTACCCGTATCATTTATGCATGAGACTGATGTTTTTTCGGTGAACACGATCCCCAACGTAGTGATGCATACCTGTTATGCCTCATTTCACAGCTGGAATACCCCCCTTGATTGTTACTCGGATTTTGCTGCCAACATTGAGAACCTGAGACCGCAACTTGAATACGTTTTTTGCTCCCTTTACAGCCTCAGCTTAGAACCCATCATTCAGGAAGAACGGACTACATTTGAGAATGGTATGCAACTAGGCGCATTGGTAGGTGAGATTGCTGAGTACGATATCAACACCGGAGGTTACAAATCAGTTCCAAATGCTTTGGTTTACGTGAATTTCGTTGGACCTCTTCAATACAGAAGTTGGGCTATTGTTATGACGGATGCGAATGGCGTTTTCGTTATGCCCGGCATCAAGGCTCTCTCTCCCGTCAGTGTTGCGGCTTATGTCGTAAACGATGAAGGCGATGTCGTGTACGCCACGGATTTGGGCATGTACGGCGCAGGAACGTTCTCCACAAGTGAAACTATGCCCACTGTACAGCTTGGCACTCTCGACTTTCCTCGGCAATTTATTGTGTTTGAGTGCGGCAGTTTAATTGTGTATGACTGCGTAGGACCCCTACACATATTTGGTACACAGCAAGTAGGATCCGCGCTAATTGCTTCTGGGCAATCCTCTGTTTCCGAAGAGCGACAAATTCAAGTTAAAGTATATAATTCCGTAGGCGACGTTGAGCCTAGTCATTATGGCTATTGTGTCGAAAATCGAGCTGCAATGATCTTTGCCAAAGAAGGAGTCTCCGTAAAAGTCAGCTTCTTTGAAAAAGATAACTTTTTAGGGGTAATACTGAACGCGAGTGAAACTAATCCTAAAGGGGCAGGATTTAGGGTCAGTACAGGGGGTTCATTGGGAATAACGCTTCTTCAGTCTGCTAAGGATCTGTATTTACTTAATGAAGATAGATTAAGCGTTACTCGGCAATACAATCTTTATACAGGCGCTGAAACATTCCACAAAGACGCCGAGAAGGCCTTAAACGAGGCTATTGACGCGATTAATGATAAAAATTACTCTCAAGCTATTTCCGCTTCACTTGAGGCTTGGGGTCTAGAGAAAAGAGCATATGGGATGACGAAGGGTATACTCCAGGACGTAGCCTATACCACGGTATCGTACTTTATCATGCTGCTGCCGTTTGCTTTCATTTTTGAAAAAATTGTCTTTTCATTCAGGTCAATGAAAAAGAAGATTCTAGTTATGGTTACTGCATTCATGGTTTTCGCCGCCATCTTGTACTTCTTTCACCCAGGTCTCCACATAGCATACTCGGTTTACTTTATCCTGATAGGTTTCGTAATGGTGGTCTTGATAAGTCCAGTCTACCTTTTCCTTAGCAGTATCCTTAAAGATGCCGCAAACAAGCTCAAGAGGGCAACTCATTCCGAACTCGTTGAACGAATGAGCGCATCGAATTTCATAGGGGCAGTCTTTTCCTACAGCATTATGCAAATGAAGAAACGCAGGTTACGGACAATTCTGACTTTTTTCTCCCTCGTGATAATCGTTGTTAGCTTGATCGCGTTCACAACGATTGTGCCTTCACCTGGAGCACGAGGAACAACTCGGGCGTTCTCGCCATCATACACCGGAATGTACATGCGAGACTACACTTACAAAAACATTGACCCAGAATTTATACAATTCATCAAAGACAAAACCGTCGGCATAGGTGTTATCGCCCCGCGAGTATGGTGGTACCCAAAAGACATGGGGACAGGTGAACCGATTTATTCAGAAGACCTTTCTAAAAGGTACTACATCAACGGTATTCTCGGAGTGGAATCTGTCGACTCAGAAGTTTTTTCACTTCTTACCGAGGGAAGACAGTTCGAAGAAGGTGATTACCTATGCTGCATCATCCCCGACCAGATGGCCAACTCCCTGGGAGTTGGCGTTGGTGACACTGTGATTTGTTTAGGTAATCCACTTAAAATCGTGGGCATTTTTGACGGTAATCAAGCAAATTCGAAATATGAAATGGACGGATGGGGAATAATGCCCTACAATCCTCAGAAGGGGGAAGCTGGCCGTATTCCTGGAGGATCGGTCTTAATCATTCCTCTTGACCTTTCGCTCAACATTGGCGGTCAATACTCTACAATAACAATTTTCTTCAACGATGAAACGTCGCAAGTGATGCCTGACATCGCCATTGATTTGACCAATACATTCAACATAGTCATCTTCACGGGCGTTGAATCAGCCAGTGAAACAGAATTCTACAGTTATCTGGGCAGCGTATCCATGTCTGGATTCCAGTTCATTCTCCTACCATACATAATTGGTGTTCTGATCGTCTTGAATACGATGATCGCCAACGTTTATGAACGGAAAAGAGACATGGCCACGCTTAGCACTTTAGGTCTGAATCCGACTCAGATATCCATGATTTTCCTTGTGGAAGCCATAGTGTACGGGTTTATGGCATCTGTAATCGCGTATGCAATCGGGACAGTCTCGATCAATCTCATGAGTACCTTCGGTTTCCTCCCCAAAGACTTTCCACTCAATTACACATCGACATACGTTTTCGTGGTTCTAATTTCGTCACCATTGATCACCGTAACCTCTACACTTTACCCGCTACTAAAAGCATCAAAGTTAGTAACTCCCTCATTAAGCAGAAAGTGGAAGCTCACGACGGAAGCCCAGGGCGACCTCTGGGACATCCCCATACCGCTTGCCACTGAGGACGAGAAGGATGCCCGAGGGTTACTTATGTTCATGAAAGACCTTATGGAGAAAAACATTTCATCAGAGATAGTCGGAGACTTCCTGTTACGAAGGCAGGTCACGTACGAGGACGTTACCCTGAATGGGATGCCTGCGAAGGTTTTCTCCTCCTCTGCCCAAATAAAGCCTTTCCCGAAGGGCATACACATAGACGTGAGATTGATTATGGCGCTGGCTGAAGACAACAAATGGCACATGAGCATTTCGATTACACGCACGTCGGGAGAGCTGAACTACTGGAAGAAGGCTGTTCCCATGTTTGTCGACATCCTCAGGAAACGAGCCTTTGATTGGCGCGTCCTCAATCCGAAGATACGACAAGAATACATTGACAAGCCATACGAGTAACACCCTAGCTCTCAGAGGAATTGTTGAATCTCAATTGCTTGTAGAACGGGACGCCTTTACTTATTTCTAGTTTTTCTCAGAAAAAAGGAGCTGTCGCGAGATTCAGAAGGTCAAAATCCGTACAGTTCGATGGCGTTTCCGCCGACAATCCTTTCCGCAACTGACAAAGCAATTTTTTCGCTGAAGTATCCAGTGGCCACCTTGGTCGCTAGAACTTCCGAAATGAGTCCCTTGGCTAGCTTCAGGGAGGCGTAGCTGTGTTCCAGAATGCCGTGGTCTCCGCCCCATGCAAGGATTTTATTTGACGGCACGACCTCAAGCCATTCGTTCAGTCCCCTTTTATAGGCTGATGGCGAAATGTGCGCGAGCCAGCAGGCATTCAGGTACACATTGGGGAAGTATTTAGCTAAGACCCCTGCTTCCTGTATGTATGGGTACCCGGCGTGGAAGAGGTCGAACCGGACATCTGGGTACTTCTGGAAAAGGTTAGTCAGAAGCGTCGGTCTAGCGTTAGTAATGGTATTGAAATTGCCGGCTTGAATTCCGGTGTGGATTTGTATTGGGAGTTTATATTCCGCGCACTTCTGGCACACA
>Ga0172366_10000617_pt1 | contig 26187 bp, 28 predicted proteins | sample LakKivSesite69cm_FD_114533 | JGI IMG/M metagenome (GOLD analysis project Ga0172366, IMG submission 114533) | Sediment microbial communities from Lake Kivu, Rwanda - Sediment site 69cm | ecosystem: Environmental > Aquatic > Freshwater > Lake > Sediment | place: Rwanda: Western Province, Lake...
AAGCTCTATGTTCAAGCTAACGAGCGTTTTTCAGTGTATACTCATATCGACCATGACTGCGTGATCATCCACGATCCTCAGCCGTTGCCGCTGATTAACTTCTTCAAGAAGAGGCAGCCGTGGATCTGGCGGTGTCATCTGGATTTATCGAGCCCCAACGAGAAGCTCTGGAAATTTCTCAAGAAATTCATCCTCAGGTATGATGCCGTCGTCGTTTCCAACGAGAAATTCAAAAAAGGAGATCTTCCACTTCAGCAGAAAGTTATCTATCCTGCTATTGACCCCCTCATCCCCAAAAATATGGAAATTTCTGAAGAAATGATATCGAAGTACACGAAGAAATACGACATTCCCGTTGATAAACCGCTTCTCACTCAGGTCTCCCGGTTCGATAAATGGAAAAACCCCGTGGGGGTCATTGAGATTTTTGAGCTTGTCCGCAGGGAGGTCGATTGCCGCCTGGTGCTCTGCGGTAGCATGGCGGCTGACGACCCCGAGGGCATGAGAATTTATGAGCAAGCCTGCCAGAAAGCGAAGAGACATCTGAAAGACAAGGACGTCGTTCTCATCACGAGTGAGAACAGCCTCCTGGTCAATGCTCTCCAGCGGAGCTCATCGGTTATCATTCAAGCCTCGCTGCGGGAAGGGTTCGGTTTGACCGTCACGGAAGCTCTGTTCAAAGAGAAACCCGTTGTGGCTTCTGATGTGGGAGGGATTCCCGTTCAGGTTGAAGATGGAAAAAGTGGCTTTCTAGTGGATCCCCTTGATTACAGGGGATTCGCCGAGAGAATTATCTATCTCTTAAGAAACGAGAAAGAGGCGAGGGAAATGGGGCGAAGGGGGCAGAAAACAGTCAAAGAGAAATTCCTCATGACCAGACTCCTCCTCGATTATCTTGACCTTTTAGCCGGCATCATTGGTTAAAATAGAAAATTCTGTGAACAATAAAAGACGCCCGGTCCCGTTTTGACGGCAAACCGTTCTTGAGTCCTCATTTCCTGCGCAGGATTTTCTTTTTCATGTCTTTTGCCGTGCGGGATTTCCTGTTTGTGTTGACAAAACGCCTCGTCCGTCACATATAATTCTAAAGTCCATGGTAAGGAAACTTTACACAATCCTCTTGGTCAGGGGAGGATCATGATGAAAGAAAATACTGTCCGCTTCCTATCCGTCTGGGCGATGATTTTTGCCTTACTTCTCCCGGCTCTGGTTTCGGCGGAGGATGGGTTTATCCCGGCTTTCGCCATCGAGAGGGACGAGATGACGCTCGAGCGACTGGCCCAGCCCAACACCTATTTCGACAAGGTCGGCCGGCGGTTCGCCATCCTCGGGTATGAAAGCGGGACGTTCGAGGCCTGGGCCTATCCCTTAAAGCTTTTATGCAACTTCGAGTTTTCCTTTCTCCTGAAGAACAGCACCAGGCCGATCCCGGGAAAAGAGATTGTTCGCTTTGTTGAAGTGACCCCGGCAGCGACCGTCCTGACCTACACGTATCAGTCTTTCACGGTGAAAATCATTTTCGTGACGGCCATCGCCGACCCCGGCGCGGTGATTCTCCTCGATGTTGACGCGGCCGAGCCGCTCACGATCGTGGCTGGATTCCTGCCCGTCCTCCAGCCGATGTGGCCGGCGGGTATCGGCGGACAGTATGCCTATTGGGACGGGGACCTCAAGGCCTACCTGATTTCAGAGCCGACGAGGATGAACCATGCCTTCGTTGGGTCGCCGGCGGCGCAGGACATTTCCTACACGCCTGCCCACATGCTCTCTGACACGCCCAACGAGTTTACGATCGCCGTCGAGAAACCAGATGAGGCCAGAGGGAAATTTGTCCCTGTCATCCTGGCTGGAGGCAAGGGGAAGAGGGAGGACATCAGGGAAATTTATGAAAGGCTGGCTGCAGATCCCGAGGCGATTTATTCGGCGGCGAAGGCCCATTACCGGAATGTGCGGAGAAGCACCCTCCGCATCAAAACACCAATGAGGAAGCTCGACCTCGCCCTCGAATGGGCCAAGGTTTCTTACGACAACCTCCGTGTCGATAACCCCGACCTCGGCCGGGGCCTGATAGCCGGGCTGGGAGTTTCAGGGACCGGCAGCCGGCCCGGTTTCGGCTGGTTTTTCGGGACCGACGCTTATCTCAATTCGCTGAGCCTTTCTAGCCTGGGTGCTCTTGATGCCGCACGGGAAGCGCTGGCTTTCACCCAGAAGTGGCAGCGAGAGGACGGCAAAATGGCCCATGAGCTGTCGCAAGCCGCGGGCATTATCAACTGGTTCGAGGATTATCCTTATGGTTACATCCACGGAGACACAACTCCTTTTTATATCATCGCCATGCATGATTATTACTTGAAGAGCGGTGATAAAGAATTTATCAGGATGAGCTGGCCCTCTCTCCTCAGAGCTTATGAATGGTGTTTGACGACAGACGGAGACAGCGACGGCCTGATGGATAATGGCAAGGCCGGGCTGGGCGCGCTCGAGTTCGGGACGCTCACCGGCATTCAGACCGACATTTATCTGGCCGCGGTCTGGATCCGGGCTGCCTTCAGCATGGGAAAGCTCGCCGGCGTCGTGGGAGACAAGAAGTATGCCCGGCGAGCCGCCGCCGATTATGAAAAAGCTCTCGGTTCATTCGAAGTTAAGTTCTGGGACGAAGAAAATGGACACTATGCCTATGCCTTTAATGCCGAAGCCGAGCAGGTGAAAGAGTTGACTCCGTGGTGCGCCGTGCCGTTCGTCTGGAAGATAGGCAGCCCGGAGCGCGCCGCTAAAGCGCTTGAAAAAGCCTGCTCTTCGGAGCTGACCACGGACTGGGGCGTCAGGATTCTGACGAACAGGAGCTCTCTCTACGAACCGCTCAACTATAATTATGGCGCTGTCTGGCCGTTCCTCACAGGGTATGCGGCGGTGGCCCTGTATCAGCACAATCATTACCTTCAGGGCTTTCACCTGTTGATGAGCAACGTGGAGCATGTTTTTGATAATGCCCTGGGATATGTGACTGAGCTCTACTCCGGGGCGCTTCATGTGTGGCCTCAGGAAGCGGTAGCCCATCAAGGGTTTTCGACGGGCGGCGTCGCGCTTCCTTTGGTGCGGGGATTGCTCGGACTGGACGGCGATGCCTCGGCCAGACAGGTTGTTTTCGAGCCTCGCTTTCCTGCAGATTGGCCTGAAGTCCAGGTCGAAAATTTCCGCCTCGGCGAAGAGAGGTTCGCCTTCGATTACATAAGAAAAGAGGGTATGATTCGGCTCGAGGTCGAGTCACGGCCGGGGAACTCTTTCTCCCTCGTTTTTGCGCCGGCGCTGGGTTCCGGCACCCGAATCGTTCGCGCCTCAGTCAACGGCCGGCCTGTTGAACCCGAGATTATTTTGCCCAAGGTCCCCGCCGGACCAAACATCCAGGTCCGGGTTGGTCCCTTCGAGCTTGCCGGCCTGGATGTTGTCGAGTTCGCATTTGAGCCCACGGTCGAGATCCTCCCGCCTCTTATTGAGTCCAGAGTTGGAGATTATGACAGGGGATTAAAGATCATCCGTGCCGCGTCCGAGGAAAAGATGCTCAGGGTCGCGGTCGAGGGGCTGGCCGGCCATGATTACATCCTTCGGATCACGCGCAGAGACCTGGTCGCTGAGGTCACGGGCGCAACGCTTAAAGGTGACCGCATTCTGGTCCAGATTCCCGGTGAAAAAGCGCGTCATTTCGTCCGACATAACCTCACCATCTACCTCAAGTCATAATTCGGTTGCTTGAAAGCCGAGAAATTCTCTAAAATAGAGCGCTTAAGTATGAATTGACCATGACAGAAAAAAGCGAGCAGCGCTCAGCTTCCATCGTGGCCGGGCTGGCCGCTTTTCTGGCGCCGTTCATGGGCGCTTCGGTGAATATCGCCCTGCCCTCGATCGGCCGGGAGTTCCGCGCCGATGCTGTAACGCTGGGCTGGGTAGCAACGGCCTATCTTCTGGCGGCAGCCGTTTTTCTCGTCCCGTTCGGCCGTCTGGCTGACATTTACGGCCGGAAAAAGATCTTCCTCCTGGGAATCACTGCGTACACAACTGCTTCTCTTTTGTGCAGCCTTGCGGCATCAACGAGAACCCTGATTGTGTTCCGGGTCGCCCAGGGAATCGGCGCAGCGCTCATCTTCGGGACGAGTGTGGCCATCCTGACCTCGGTTTTCCCGCGCGGCGAGCGCGGTCGAGCCCTGGGCATCAACACGGCTGCCATCTACTTGGGGCTTTCTCTCGGGCCTGTGCTCGGCGGTTTCCTCACTCACCAGTTAGGGTGGCGGAGCATCTTCCTCATCAACATTCCCCTCGGCCTCGTCATCCTCGCCGTCGTCTTGACCCGGCTCAAGGGGGAATGGGCAGAAGCGCGAGGCGAAAAATTCGACCTTTCCGGCTCTGCAGCCTACGGCCTTGCCCTCGTGGGCATCATGCTCGGTTTTTCCCGGCTGCCGCACCGGCCGGGATTCTGGCTCTTCGGAGCCGGTGTTGCCGTCGCGGCGGGCTTTGTCGCTCGCCAAAGGAAGATCGCCTTCCCGGTTTTAGATATCCGGCTTTTCCTCCAGAACAGGGTCTTTGCTTTTTCCAACCTGGCCGCGCTCATCAACTACAGCGCGACCTTTGCTGTCGGGTTTTTTGTGAGCCTTTATCTTCAATACGTCAAGGGAATGAGTCCCCAGAGCGCTGGCCTGGTCATGATCGCCCAGCCGGTGGTGATGACGCTGTTTTCGCCCTTGGCTGGACGGGCCTCCGACAGGATTGAACCACGCATCGTGGCCTCCCTCGGGATGGCCATATCAAGCGTCGGGCTTTTTCTCCTGGCCTTTCTGAGGGGAGCCACGCCCTTCCTCTTTGTCATGTCCAGCCTTGCTCTTCTCGGGTTCGGGTTTGCGCTTTTTTCCTCCCCCAACACCAATGCCGTGATGAGCTCGGTGGGGAAAAAATCTTACGGCGTCGCCTCAGCCAGCCTGGCGACGATGCGCCTTGTTGGACAGATGACGAGCATGGGTATGGCCATGATGATTCTGGCGGTTTTTGTCGGGCGGGTCCAGATTACCTCGGCCAGCTACAACGCCTTTCTCCAGGCGCTCCGGGTCGGTTTCTGGTTCTTCTCAGGTCTCTGCTTCGCCGGGGTCTTTGCCTCCCTCGCCCGCGGCAACCGGAGATGATCTCTTGTCAGTCCTATCCGGCTCTGGCTAAATCATAGGCCAAAAGAGCTACGCCAACGGCAAGCGCTAAATATTTCATTGTTTTCATCGGGAACCTCCACAACCTATACATCAAAGTTCCCCATAATATTCAATTTACGTAAACGGAAGTGGCAAAATCTGTTTTTAGCCGAGGCCAATTCGTCTAAATAACAGTCTGCGGCCGCTTCTCCTCGGCTGTTTTGAGAACCTACTAAATGGGCCTCATAGGGCTATGTCGGATGATAGGTTATGGGGCTGAGTCCGGGCCGCTCAAGAAGATGGTCGCCGATATCATGCCCCCCACAGCCACAGATTGCGCCGCCTGCCAGGAAAGGGCGATAGGCCTGAAGGTCGAGCAAAAGATCGACGGCTTTTTTATTGAAGGAGGCGTCAACCTTCTTTGCTTCATGAATGTTGTGAACAAAAAGAATATCTCAAGGAAAACTTTCTCCTCAATTCCCTGAAGACGATTTTAATGGTAGTCCCGCCTTCTTTTTGGACTTCCATGGATCCTTCAATCTGCTTGACGAGCATGGTTACAATCTGCAATCCCAGAGTTGTTGTGTGCTCAATATCCAGATCTTTGGGAATTCCCACCCCATTATCCTTGACAATCATCTGGCATGCACGCTCTTCTAAAGGATGCAATTCAACTATGATTTCACCCCCTCTTCCTTCGGGGAAGGCATGCTGCAGAGAATTCGTGATAAGTTCATTCAGAATAAGCCCGCAGGGAATGGCCGTCTGAATATCTAAAAACACATTCTCCAGATTTATTTTTGGCTTAATTAAATTTGAGTTGACCTGATTAAATTGGAATAGGTGAGTGACCAAGCCCTGGACATATTCAGAGAAATTAATTCTTGATAAGTCTTGGGATCTATAAAGTTTTTCGTGGATAAGGGCTATAGAACGGATGCGGCTTTGGCTATTCTTGACCATTTTTATAAAATCTTTGTTTTTCATGTGGCTTGATTGAAGGTTGAGGAGGCTGGAGATGATCTGCATATTGCTCTTGACGCGGTGGTGAATCTCTCCCAGCAAGACCTCTTTTTCGGCAAGCGATGCCCTGATCTGTTCCTCGGCCTGCCTATATTCAGTGATGTCAAGGATGCTGACAATCGCTCCGAGATAATTTTCGTCGTCATCGGTCAAAGACGACATCTTCATGTTCGCATAGACCTTGGTTCCATTTTTACGCAAAAATTTGATCTCCTGCTGTTTCTTGACGCTCCATTTTAGACATTCCAGATAGTTCTTGCAGGCCTCTGCGCTTCCTTCGTCCATGAATGAAAAGAGAGGTTTTCCCAGCATTTCCTCTACGGTATACCCCAGCATCTCTGCCAGGCGCTGGTTAATGTAGGTCGTGCAGGCATTTTTATCGATAAGCCCAATGCCTTCCTGGAGATTTTCAATCAGCCGACTATATTTCTTTTCAATCTGCTGGAGCTCTTTCTCCACCCTCATGCATTTGATGGCATTGCGAATGGCCCGAGAGAGCAATTCGCCATCCATTTGCCCTTGGACCAGGTAAACCGGGATTTCTTTTTTTTGAGCTTCAATGGCAAGAGGTTTTTCACCAAAGTCAGCCAAGAGAACAATCGGCAATTCTGCTTTTTGAGCACTCAGCTTGACTAAGGTTTCAAGTCCATGGCTGTTGGGTAAACCGAGGCTTGAGAGAACAACATCAAACTCTTTCTCTGCAAGTTGCTTCAACCCCGCCTTGAGAGAATGAACGCATTTCAGGTCGAACTGATTTTCTGCATCCCTGCCCAACATTTCGCAAATGAGCTGGGTGTTTCTTGGGTTATCCTCGATGAGCAACACGTGAATCTGGTTATTAATCATTTTTTTCTTGTCTGATGGCTTCACAATGGTCAGCCCGCAGTCTTCGCCGGGTTTCATTTTTTTCTCTAATTTAAAACATCATAAAAACTTCCCTGCCCGGCTTCTGGGCAAATCTTTTTATATTCAGGATTCGAAAAAGGTCAGCCCTTCACTATCATTTATTTCCGAAACAAGGTATCTGGTTAATTGCTCAAATCGCTTTTTATTCTTAAGATAATTAGGTAAGAGCTTGTGATATTCTCTCACCTTTTCTGCATCTTTTATCTCCTTGACCTGAATATCCCCGGGAAGTTTTCTTTTTATTTTGTGATAAGCACCAATAAAGATAATTCCTCTTTCATTTGGGTTTAAGGTTTCCTTTATCCTTTGGGCAATAAATTTATCTCTTTTGATCAAGAGTATATTTTTGATAAGCTTATATTTCATTACCGCAATAAATTTCTCGATAGTTGACTCTGCCTGGATTAGAGCAAGTAACATATCATGCTCTTTCTTGACCAGCATCAAATCCTCTGTTCTAACTAGAATGGCCCCTCTTTTAAGGAGCTTTAGGACTATCTCAAAATTCCTACTTCCTGATTTTGCGCCTTCTTCCGCTATTTTCTGTCCCATCTCTCTGTTTGCCACCAATCCATCCTGGTAGATTTTCATTCCCAGGACATCCGCAGCATCCAGATAACTCGAGATTTTCTCCCAATAACCATCAATAGTTTTTTGGTGCATTTTCCAAAAAGCTTCTCCCAAATCGGCAATCCCTATTTCGTTAACATCTTTGGCCATAGAACCAAGGTCAGGACCCGTATGGATAATCGGCACATAAATCAGCGTTCTCATTTTTGTTATTTTTCTTCTATGAAACGTTTTATTCCTTTTTTAGAATTTGGCATTTCTGACATGATTTTTATCTGACCTTTGCCTCTAAGCGCTCCAGTCTTTTTCTTAGCTCTGCATTTTCTTTTTCTATCCCGGCCTCTCGAGCTTTTGTAGACAAATAAGAATCGGTCTGCCACCAGTTGATTCCCATTTCCATGGCTTTATCGACCGACGCTATTAAAAGCCGGCCTTCCTTAACTTCTCAAATGCTCTCTTAAAATTAGGGTTTGTATTCATGGCTGTCTTTAAAGTCAGTGAATTCTTTTTTAGCCGCGTCTTTTTTGTCTTCTTTCTCCAGTTTCTTGCCCATCTCGATCATCTGATAATTCCACCAGTTGATGGTTTTGAGATTAGCATCTTCAGTTTTAATGGCCTCAATCAGACCCTCTAAGGACTGACTCACTAAATCTACCAATTCTTGTTCTTTTTTAATTTTTTCTATCTCCATTAGGATATAGTCTTGGTTTGCCTGGATATCCCAAAAAATGTAGTTTTTATACATCACTGCAGCACCGATTATAATTCCGAGAACTAAGGTGGCTAGCCAACCTAAACCAAAGGTCACTATCAATTTGGCTTTAGACATATTGACACCGCATTTTATGCCAGCTTCAACTATTTCCTGACCAACCTCTCAACCCGCCACCATCCCATCCTTGTATATTTTCATTACTATGTTCTCTGAATATCACCGCGCTTCCTCATCTTTATCCTCTCAAAGCCGAGAAGATTTCCAGAAGTATCGAATCGGACATCATAAATTCCCAGGATCTCCAAATTAATTGCTTCAGAAGACTTCTCTATTATTTCGACAGTAATATGCCATATATCTTCTTCTCTATTTATTCCTATTACATTGGGAGAACTAAATCCTGTAAGTTCAGCTAATTTCTCTTTTGCTATTTCTGCAATGTCTTTGATTTCCATTTCTATGCCTTGGCTTTTAATTTTTCAACCTCTGCCTCAAGCTCTTTAACCCTATCCTCTTTAGCTTTTGAGGAAATAAAAGAATCCTGCTGCCACCAATTTATGCCCATCTCCATTGCCTTATCTACAGAGGCAACCAACAACCTTATCTTTATCGTTAAAAGTTCAACATCGGCAATCCTGATCTGGATATCTCCTGCAATTACAATTCCCTTATCTAATACTCTCTCTAAAATATCTGCCAAATTTGTAGCCTCAATAGCATGGGCCATCCGTTCAGCCATAATGCCCTCCTTTTTTACGCTAACTTTTTAGCCCTTATAATGAGATCTGCTGTTTTTTTGCGTAAATTTGCAACGAAATGGCAATTCTTACAATCCGATTTTTTGCCATTGTAATCCGGGCAAGAAAGAAGCACATTTACTTCCTTCAGGAGTTCTTCAGCAAATCTTGCCTTCTCTAATACTCCTTTAGCCCTATTAATCTTATTTGTAATGTCCTTTATTATTGACTCTTGTTTTTGAAATGCTGGGCAGCTTATTTTAGGTTCTTCTTCAAACATATTCCTTCCTCACATCAAATTCCCCAGAGGACCTAAATCTAAACTTAACTCCTCATCTTCGATGCCAAAGATCGCCTGAATCTCTTTTATCTTTTTCTTAACCGCTTTAAGACTCAGACCTAATTTTTGAATCTCTGCCTGAGAAAGGGTCCCTCTCTTTACCCTTCTGAAGGCTTCTTTTTCCATAAGTTTTCTTATCAATTCAACCAGGGTTAAAACTAATTTAGCTAAACCTTGCTCTGTCTTTCTGGGGTTGCCTAAATCAATAAGCTTAGGGATATTTTCTTCAGCCCTTTTTATCTCTTTCTGCAATCTTTCTATGTACTTTATATCTTCGGGAGTAAATTCTTTGTCAGGATTGCTAAAACTCTTACCCGATAGTTCCTCTGCTTTAGAAATAGAAGTAAGGATAAGCCTTAGGCCCAAAAAAACAAGATCTACATCTGCTACTCTTATTGTTATGTCGCCATTGATAATTGCTCCCTTTTCTAAAACCTTATCTAAGGCGTCTACCAATGTTACATTATCATTTTTACTAATCATAGTTTTAATAGGATGTGAAGTTATAGGCAGGCCAAGGACCAGAATATTCAAGACAAAATCCAATCGCCTGAATCTGTTGATCCAGGGCTTCTGCTGCTTTTTTAAAACCTTCGATTTTTTCCCCAGAGATTAAATAGGCTGCATTTAAAATCATGGGTTCCCTTCTGCCTGTTAACTCATTCTCCAAAGGCTTATTTTTAATTGAAACCACAGCCTGCTTTCCTAAGCTCTCAAATAGACCTTCTACAATATTGTTTAATTCTTTTTCCAATTCTCTGGAAACAACCTCTTTCAGTTCTTCTTCCATAAAAAAGGCCATACCCTCGGGTAAAGAGGCTATTTCCTTCTCCTTTTCTTTTATTGCTTGGTTTTTCTCTTTTATCGCCTGCTCAAGTTTTTCTCTATCATTTAGATATACTTTTATGCTCCACTCCTGTTTTCCTTGAATTTTATTTAATACCTGTCTGATCCTGGGATAATCTTTATTTAGAGTTTCCTCCAGTCTTTCCTTCTCTTTAAAAATGGTGCCGAATCTCATCGGTATCAGGCTCAAAACCTCATCGTCTTTTCTCATGGCCTCTTCTATAACCCTCTCGTGAGCCAGGGCCTTTTCTTTAATCCAGCTTAGATCTTCTTGCGCCTTTTTTTGAATCTCTTCAGATGAGAATTCCTCTATGGAAACCTCACTTACCACTGCCTCTAATTCCCGGCAAGGAATGACAAAAACCTCTGCCTTTTCGTCAATCCCTTTTGTAGAGAATGGAGAAGGAGCATCGATTCTCTTCCTGATACAATAAAGATATAACCCTTCCATTCAGGTTACTCTTTTATTTCTGTCTCCATCCGCTTGCGCATTGATTTTCGCTCAAAGCTCAAAAGGTTTCCATCTTCATCAAGAAGGGCTTCATAGAGAGCTAAGATATCCATCTGGTCAGGGATGGACTGTTTTTCTACCATTTCAACAGATATATGCCACCCCTTTTCATCTTTGGTAGCTCCTATTGTAGATGAGAGCTTCAGCCCGGTTAGCTTGGCTAATTCATTGCGCGCCTTTTCAATTAACACCTTTATGTCCTTTGCCATTTTAAGACCTCCTTAAGATTTAAGTTCTTACTGTCTTTTTTATTCTTTTTCCTTCTCTTTTGCTTTTCTAATAGCATCCAATCTTGCTAAAAGTTCCTTCTCCTGTTTCTTATACTCTTCCTCACTTATTTCATCATATAATTCAAACTGGAGTTGCAATTCCATAAGTCTTTCTTTTATGCGGCCTTCATCATATAGCTCTTGTTCTGCAATTTCTTTGACCTTTTCCGCAACCCATATCACACCTTTTATTGGTGCAAGTAATATATCATCGATTAAAAACATCTCAATATTCCGAGATTTCAATCACGAGATTAACAAAATTAAATGGGGGTACAGTCCCCACATACTTGAATTCTATTTTATTACCATATTTTTCTCCGAGTTCTTGAACCTTTTGGTCAAACTCTGGTTCTTTGTGTTCTTCCACTAAAAAAGCGGCGTCGATAATCATCCGCTCGCCATAGGTATTATTGGTTTTAACCTCTACAGCTAAAGGCGATAGGGTATTTAAAATGCCCTTTTTATAAGTCTCTTTCTCTTTCTGTAATGCTGCCTCGACCATCTTTCCTATTTCCATCCGTTGATAATATGTTCTCTCAGAGGGCAGGGCCGCAACTCTTTCTTTTAATCCCTCTATATCTTTATATTTTTCCAAAATATCCTTATAAATAACATCTTCCTTGAATATTGCTTTTAGCCCAAGTTCTTTTTTACCCTTTATATCTTTTAATAGAGCAATGAACCTGTCATGCTCTTTTTCTAATATCTTTTTTACTTTCTCCTCATCTTCAGCAATGGTGGCGAATCTCACCGGCAAAACCGTATGTTCTTTCATTGCTTCTTCAATCGCCTTTTCATGGGCAAGCATATTTTCCCTTGATATTGGATATCTTACTATTGGAGAATTGCTCACTACAGCAGCAATATTCTGAAAGCAAATTGCATGCAGCTCATCGCCTCTGCCTCCAATCCCCAGTGGACCAAATGATTGAGGATTGTCTATTTCTATTATGCAGTAGATATACTTTCCTTCTTTCAAATTTACCTCTCCCATTCCTCTGGATAAATCACAATATTAATAAAGTTAAATACGGGCAAAGGCCCTGCATACATAAATTTAATTCTGTTCTCATATTCATCACCTAAATCATCCATGATATTGTCAAATTCTTTTTCTCTCCCTCTATCCACTAAAAAGGCTGCATTCATAAACATCTCGTCAGCGATCGTCTTATTGAGCTTGCAATCAAAAGATATTCTCCTTAGAATATCGATAAATCTTTCAGCCTCTTTCTCTTTTTTCTTTACTAAGGCTTCTTGAACAAGTCTACTAACTTCTATTTTGAGCTTAACGTTGTTTTTACCTGAATCATTTTGAATTTTTTGTTTTAACTTTTGAATTTCTCTGTTTTCTTCTACAATTTCTTTAAAAATAATATCCATATTTTTCCATATTCCTTTAACGCCTAATTCTACCTTATGATCCATATCCCTCAAGGCATTCTTAAATTCTCTATATCTTCTGTCTAAAAGATTTCTTATCTCATCGCTATTAGAGGCAATAGTGCCAAACCTGACTGGAAGCACACTATCAAACTCTTTCATCACCTCCTCAATTACCTTCTCATGAGAAAGTAAATTCTCCCTGTTTATGACGAATTTGGTCAGCGGATGATTACTGACAACCATACTCAGGTCGTTATAGCCAATGGTTAAAACCTCGTCCCCTCTACCACCTATGCCTGTAGGTCCAAAATTTCTCTCCTGTTTTGTGCCGACAATGCAATAAATATATTTTCCCTCTTTTTCCATCTTAATCTTTCACCTTTACTAAAAGTGCATTCTTTTTAATTTCTTCTTCTTTAAAAGAGCAGCTCTCTGTCTTACCCGCCTGTTCGCAGGCCTCACAGTAGTTAATGAGGAGTTTATAAGCCTTATTTATTTCATTAAATTCTTTTTCTATACCTGGTCTATCAGGGTTTTTATCAGGGTGGCAAGAAAAGGCTAATCTCTGATAGGCCTTCTTTATTTCATATTTGGTTGTAATATCATCTAAAATCCGCAGCTTCTTTCTTGCCCGATCTACATCATTGAATTGTATCCTTTCTATTTCCAGTGTGTAAAAACTATAGGGAGGAAGCGGGCCAACGCATCTGAAATTTAATTTTTCGGCAAACTCTCTATTCAGGTCTTCTATTTTTCTGTAAAATTCTTTTTGGCTGGATGTATTGATTAAAAAGGCCGAATTAATAACCATCTTATCATCCATAAGTTCGTGTATTTTGAGGTCAGGGCTAATATTCTTTAGAGTAGTCTGTATCTTGAAAGCATATTTTTCCCTTTTATTATCCAATGCTTTCTTAAGTATAATCCCCACTTTCATCTGATCGTCTACCGTTATCCCTTTAGAGTTAGCTAACAACCTTTCCTTGAATTCCTTAATCTCTTTTTCCTCCCCAACCTCTTTTAGGACTGAATCGAAATCATTCCAAGTTGAAACGACATCAATTTCTATTTTGTCGCTTATCTTTTTGAATAGGTCGTTTATAAGATCGTATCCTTTATTTAAAATATCCTTGACATCGGTCTCGTCTGCAGCGAATGTTCCCAATCTCATGGGGATGATTGTGTAGCCAAGGCTCATAATTTTTTCAATAACTTTTTGATGCCTGACCAACAACCGGGCTAAGGCATATTTAGGCATGTTCGTATAATCAACCATCTCTTCATTACTTACTATTGCTGATATATCGTTATGGGGAATAGAATAAACCTGCTCACCGGCTCTCGGGCTTTCATCAACTTCGTTCAAAAGAAGTGAAGAATTAGAATTTATAATTCCATAAATGTATTTTCCTTTTTCACTCATAACGCACCTTGGACGAATAAATATTTAATCGCCTCTTCAAAATGATTTCTTGAAATCTTGAAATATTCATCTGTGCAATGCTTATCTGCCGGAAGACCGCTTTTTTTAGATTTGCGTGTCCCAAGGTCGATAAATTCTCTTATTGCCAGCATTGATGCTTTTCGGCATATAAACTCAATGTCAGCACCTGTTTTACCTTCGGTCTCTATGGCTAAGCTTTTCAAATCAACGTCGTTAGCAAGCGGTTTATTTTTGGTATGTATCTTGAATATCTCTTCTCTTGCTTTCTGATCTGGTTTAGGTAATTCGAGCATAAGGTCAATTCTTCCGCTTCTCAATAATGCTGGGTCAACCAGATCCAATCTATTGGTGGCGGCTAAAACAAGCACACCTTTTAGTTCCTCAATCCCATCCAGTTCAGTTAAAAATTGGCTTATCACCCTTTCTGTCACATGTGAGTCTGTGCCCGCAGAGCTTCTTTTAGGAACGATGGCATCAATCTCATCAAAAAATAAAATTGTGGGGGAGGCCTGTTTTGCTTTCTTAAATACCTCACGAATGGCCCTTTCACTTTCTCCGACATACTTGGACATAAGAGATGGTCCTTTTACAGAAATAAAATTGACCCCGCTTTCATTGGCCGCTGCTTTAGCCAATAAAGTCTTTCCTGTGCCCGGCGAGCCATGGAGCAAAACTCCTTTAGGAGGATTTGTCCTGGCTTTTTTAAACACGTCAGAATATTTCAACGGCCATTCAACTGCTTCTTTAAGTTCTTCTTTTATATTCTCAAGCCCGCCCACATCTTCCCATTTGACATCCGGCACTTCCACAAAGAATTCCCTGATCGCTGAAGGTTCAACCTCTTTCATCGCCTCAAAAAAATTATCCATTGTTACTTCCAATTTAAGTAAAGTCTCATAGGGAATATCAGCCATTTCAAAATCAATTTTTGGCAAAATCTTTCTTAGAGCCGACATTGCCGATTCCCTTGCCAGTGCTTCTAAATCCGCACCGACAAAACCATGGGTAATCTCAGCTAACTTTTCTAAACTGACATTTTCTGCTAAAGGCATTCCTCGTGTATGAATCTGCAAGATTTCCAATCTTCCATTTTTATCAGGAATGGGAATTGAAATTTCCCGATCAAATCTCCCCGGCCTTCTTAATGCCGGGTCTAGAGTATTAGGAATATTTGTTGCCCCTATAACTATAACCTGTCCTCGGGATTCTAACCCATCCATTAAGGCCAAAAGCTGAGCTACGACTCTCCGTTCCACCTGTTTTTCTCCACCCATCTCTTCTCTTTTAGGAGCAATAGCATCTATCTCATCGATAAAGATTATGGCTGGAGTATGATTCTGGGCATCTTCAAATACCCTTCTTAAGCGAGCCTCACTCTCGCCATAGAATTTGCCCATAATCTCCGGGCCTGTTATATGAGTGAAGTAAGCATACGTTTCATTAGCCACTGCCCGGGCGATTAATGTTTTTCCTGTCCCGGGCGGCCCATAAAGTAAGACACCTTTTGGTGGATCAATCCCCAATCTTTCAAATACTTGAGGATATCTTAGAGGCAGTTCAATCATTTCTCTGATTCTTTGAATTTGGGTACCGAGTCCGCCAATATCTTCGTAGGTAATCTTTGTTGGCCTACTTTCTCCGGCCTCTTTTGTTTTTATCCTTATTAAAGTAGTGGGACCTATCAAGACTATCCCTTCAGGTATAGTATCCAATACTTTAAATTCGCACGACCTTGACCCAAAAAGGGTAGCCCTAACCCGGTCACCAGAAGTCACAGGGAGTCCCTCTATGAGTGAGCCGATATATTTAGTATCTTTATCTTTTTGATGAAGGCTTGAGAGAGTTAAGGGCAAGAGCGTGATTTTATTAGCAGGTTTACAGTCAACTTTGCGAATCTTTATCTTATCATCCAGTCCAATCTGTGCATTTTCCCTCGATATCCCATCCATCTGAATTATAACCCTACCCCTATCCTCAGCATAACAAGGCATTACTTTAGCAGGGCTTTTTCTTTTGCCTTCAATCTCTATGATGTCCCCTACTTCAACTCCGAGGATTTTCATATCTTCTGGATCGATCCTGGTAATAGCCCTGCCCACATCTTTTGGTAAAGCCTCTTTTACTTTTAGGGTTAAGGTTGTAATGTCTTTTTTCACTTTTTAATTCTTATTTCTAAGATACCGTTTTTATAACTATAAGAAAGATTTTCTTGGTCGGCTTTTACAGGGAGAAGGACTTCTTTACGATAGATTCTGTTCTTGCCAGCCGCAAAAATTTCTAGTATATCTCCTTTTAAGGTCACGCTTATACCCTCCTCATCAACTCCGGGAATTTCAGATATAATCAGGATTTCATCTTTCTCATCAAACACGTCTGTAAGAGGTTCTCTTTCTTCTTTTACTTCAACAGTCCCTTCGGGTGTCTTCCTGATATTGCCAAATGGTTCCACAACTGATTTCCCTCCCAATGCTGTCTTTATAGAGAACCCAAAAACTCCCTTCATGCCTTCTTTAAGATGGCTGAGGTCAATTTCTCCTTCCTTCTTTATTTCACCACCGGCCTCTTTTAAATCTGCAGCAAGGTCTATCAGCTTCTCTATACCTTTAAATAGACCACCAAAACTGAGTTTTCCAATGCCAAAATCAATATCTAAGCCCTCTTCTTCCTTCTTCTTTTTTCCAGCCATCTTTCACCTCCCTGTAGTCACAACCCCTTTGCCTCTACATCTTAAACACGGAAGATTACTGCCTTTTTCTCTGCCTCTCCCTTTACAGGCAGGACATGTTTCAATATCTTCGCTCTCTACACTCACAACCCCTTTACCCAGACACGCAATACAAGTAATATTTGTTCTCGCATATGCCTTTCCACTCCCATTACAAAATACACAGAGCACAGCCGGGGCCTTAATACTTACAGTTCCTCCCCCTTTACAAACAGGGCATTTGATTCCCTTTGCACCCGCTAAAAATCCACTTCCTCTACAAAAGGCACATTCAAATATCTCACCTTTTAGAATTTCACCCCTTCTCTCCATCTTGCCGCCTCTCCACTGATATGTCTTCCATCCTGCTTCCATAATTCTATTATCCTGTAATTCAGTAACTCAATGCCATCTTCTTCCATTTCTTTTCTTGAGGTTCTTCCTTTACAACTTCTCTATACCTATCTTGCCCTACTTTTCCTTGCTGACTTGCTTTTTCCAATACCTCCATTTCTTTTTTTACATCTTCTAATCTTTTTTGAATCCCTGCCCTTCGCTTCTCAAGCATAGCATCTTCTCTCTCTAACCGTTCCTTTTCCTTTCGGAGCATATATAAATCTAAATAGGCAGAACTTTCCACCCTGGGTATAGAACGCTTGCCAGTGCTATGCATACTCCTGATATTCCTAAGACCACTGATATCACTTACGCCTCTTGGCATCCTTCATACCTCCAAATTAGATTCCTCGCTTCACTCGGAATGACACTTCGTGTCACCTTGCAGCCTTCCTTGCTGTAATAAGAACGCTCTTTTTGGCACTCGCCCCCACAATCTTGAGCTCAACCAGTTGACCTTCCTTAAGCCCTGCAGCCCTCTGGATATTACCCGGAAGGGCAATCCTTCCTTCTTTATCTACCTTTGAGAACGCTCGTATTAAAGCCATCTTACACCTCCGTTTTTAAATCCAAAATTATAGCAAACGCATTAAGTAAACTGTCATTGCGAGGGACTTTAGTCCCGAAGCAATCTCAAATGCTATCATATTACCTCGCTTCGCTCGTAATGACAATGTAACAGCACTTATTGCGTTTGTATTAGCAGTACTTTTTAACCAACTCCTTAACTATCTCTTTCACCCTCGCTTGATTCGTCTTTGAGCCAACCCTGCTTGTCTCAGAGGCCAATATATCCTGGCATACTGCCCTAAAGGCACCATTAGATTTGGCAGGGATAATATTCTGAACCTTAAGTGTCTTTGCAATCATTATGCAACCGCGAATTGTGGGAGCAAACTCACACTTCCCGGATTCCCTTAAGCCTCTAACAACATTGACTATCTTCTCAGAGTCCTTTTTAGAAAGTTTAGATTTTGCCTGTGTTATAGCTACTTCCGTATCATAATCAAAATGGTCGAGGTCCATGGTTATCATCCTGTCACGAAGGGCATCCTGGCTTCTATGAACTCCTGCATATTCCTCAGGGTTGCTTGTAAAGACGGCTGTAAAATCCGGGTCAACCCTTAGATATGGCTCTTCTCCTCTTGCTACGGGTAAATCCATCATCTTCTCCTGCAAGATTGAAAGAAGTATGTTATTTGCCTCTGGTCTTGAGCGTGTGAACTCATCATAGATTAAGGTAAATCCATATTTACAGGCAACGGTCAGGCGGTTATCAACCCAACGTTTAATCATATCCTCTTCCATCTTTAAGACTCGGGACACAAAGCGGTCAACAACTTTCCGGAACCTGTAGCCATATTCGCCGCCGACCAAGTCAGAGGTTGTAAATTCCTCATCTCCGTGAATCAGCACTACTGGTCTACCAATCTTAGTCGCTATGTGCATAGCAAGTGTTGTCTTGCCTGTACCCGATACTCCTCTGAAATGGACTGGAAAACCTGCCTTAATATAGGAGAGGGCTCTGTTAGTAATATCCTTTATATGCTTTGTCTCTACAAAGTCAGGCAGAGGCCTTGGCTCAAGTACTGTAGTCATCTCATCACTCATTTTTTCTCACCTCCTCTCTTATCACAGTTACCCCCTTCCCTTTACAGGTAAGGCAAGGAAGCTTGCTTTCAAAGGCCCGTCCACTTCCTTTACAATCCTTACATACCTCAGTTTCTCCTCTGACCGTAACCATTCCCTTACCACTGCAAACTGTGCATGTGATTCGCACACCATAAGGATGGACGCCTGTTCCTAAGCAATAGACACATTTTATTGTCGGCTCGCTTACTTCAACTTTGCCACTGCCTCCACAGACCTGACAGGTAGCAAGTTCAGATAGCAGATTGAAGGGGTCTTTGCCTGTCCCTTTACAGAAGCCACAAATTAGGATACTCATTTTTCAACTTCCGCTCATATTCTCTGCTATGCTTATGCTCGGAACTTACCTCTATTTTCCTTTCTTTAGCGGAAAATAGAGATTCTCCTCTTTCCTGACCTTACCTTCCTCCAATAGTCTCTTGGCTATTACACCCAATCTTGTTCTGGCGACCCCGAGAGGCTCTTCCATATCGCCAACCCTCACCCCTTTTGGATGTGTCTTAATGAATTCTAGTACCCTATCTTCCAAGCTTTTTTCAGGAGGAACTTCCTCTGCTTCCACTTCTTCAACAGCCTCCTTTACAGGTCTTACCTTTACCTCTGCCTCCACTTCGGGTTTAAAGCCTCTTCTCTGAGCCATCTTAGCGGTGAGAGCTCGCCAATTAGCAGCCATCTTTTCTCTTTCGGCATTGTAGGCTTCCAATAAATCGGCAACCTCTGCATTCCTTTCCTTCTGTCGTTTCTGAATATCGCTCATTAACTTCTTAGTTGCCTTAACCATATCATCCACATACGTGGCCAACTCTTTCTTGAGCTCCTCGCTCATATCAGCGTGGGCATCATCGAATTCCTTGAGTTTGTTTTTAACGTAAGTCTCGATAGCCTTTATTTCCTCGTGGATGTTCGCCATCATAGGCTTAAAGGCCTTAATTCTATCCTCTTCGCCTTTCTCAAGATTTTCTCTTAGCTCATCAGCCATAGCCTTATGTTCTTCTTGGAACCGTTTAATCATAGCGCTTACTTCCTTAGCTATGTCAGATACAAATTTCTGAATATCTGCCATCATCGCTTTGAAACCAGCGAGCCTGTCTGTTTCTCCCTTGGCAAGGTCTGCCCTAAGCTTATCAGCCATCTTCTTCCTATCGGTTGCAAAGCTCTTCAGGGTTTTGTGGACATTGTTAACAAGCGTTCCAATCGCCTTTACTCGGACATCATGAGAAGCGATGATGTCCTCACCCAATTTTTTCATGTCATTAGCAATTCCCATTTTTATCTCCTTTTTAATATTCTCTGCACCTTCTTTTAGTGCATTTATATTATCCTGTTAGAAGTCATATTTTCTAACAGAGTGAATTTCCTTAGATCGGTTATTCCTTATTTGAGTTTTCTTTTTTTGCGCAAGCTGCCAGTTCTCAGCTGCTTTCACTCTTTCCTTCTTAAAACCTTCGAGTAAATTGTACACCATTTCTCTCCTTTCTTGCTGGTTGGAAATCCGCTCCTTATGGTTAGCTTTAAATTCTCTAAGCATTGATTTGAAATCCTTTATCCGGAGCTCCTTTCCTTTAGCTAAAAGTTCTTTCAGTCTAGAGGATAACTCTCTTTGTTCCTTTTGAAACTCTTTCAGCCTGGATGTTATCAGCTCTTTTCTCTTATCCTGTTTGTCAAGGATTTCTTTAATCACCTCTTGGAATCCTCTAAGCCTTTGAACTTCACCTCTGGCAAGCGAATCTTTGACGCTCTCTAAATTCTCCCTTAAAGCTTGCGCCATCTCTCTCTGTTCATTAAGGTAACGATTCAATAAATTCCTTACTTCTTTCTCCCTCTCTTCCTGAGTCAAAAGAATGCCCTTCATCATATTGTCAAAGTCCTTCCTCCGAAGGGATTCCTTTTTGGCAAGATTCTCCCTCAATTCCGCTCTTATCTTTTCTCTTTCTTCTCTTGTCTCAAGGAGAGCATCTTGAAAACCTTGAAGGATTTGATGGGTGGTATCAAAAATAGATCCAATGCTCTGGATTCTTGCTTCATAAGAATGAAGGATATTATTGACAATTTTATTCATCTCTTCAGCTAAGGGCATTTCTTTCTTCTTCCTTTATAATTGCCTCTTTTAAGAAGGAAAGGAATTTCTTGGCGAACCATGCTTCCTGCTCTGGATACTTAAGAGAGGTAGGATGGCTCGGCAAGAATCCCTCTGACCTGATCCTCAGGCTGCTGTTGCAGTTAGCCCGATAGCTTCAGCGTATTTCAGGTAAGTCTCAACTGACGCCACTACGACTCTGGCTTCGATGGCGAGTAGTTCAATACCGACCAAAGAAACCCTGACCCACGCGTCAACCACAACGCCCTTGTCCAGGATCCGGTCAATGACTTCCACGAGGCTTGAAGAGGCGATTGCTTTTTCAACTGGCATGGTTTTTACCTCCTTTCATAGATTCCGCTTTTTAACGGAGGAAAAAGTTCCTCTGAGGGAAGCGGTAAACCTCGTCTAAGTTTTTTCATCAGTGAGCAAAATGCTCATAATTGTTGACAGTTTTAGAAGATCAAAAGGCTTATCTAAAAAGGCGATAGCCCCTAATTTATTTGCCTTTTCTTCGATAGCTTCATTTCCATAGGCGGAAATCATGATCACTGGCAATTTTGGTCTCAGCTGGCTTATTTCTCTGAGAACTTCCAATCCTGAGATATCGGGAAGCCTGTAATCCAAGATTATCAGATCATACCTCTTTTTTTTAATCTTTCCCAAAGCTTGTTTGCCTTTATGAACTGTCTCTGAGTGATAGCCATCTTCCTTAATAAATTTGGAAACGAAGTTGCACATATCTTTCTCGTCGTCGACGATTAATATTCTCCCTTTTGTCTTCTGCAATTTTTTTTCGCTCACTTCTACTTCTCTTGATGGAATCAACCCTTTATCAGCATTAATCATGCCAAATGCTCTATGACGGGATAAATATATCGCGACAATCTGTTCTTTTTATGGCCAGAGCACACTGATTAAATATCCATAAAAATTTCTTAATAGGGAGCATTTCCTCGCAAATTTTGGCCGAAAATTGGGTCATTTCTGGGGCAGGAACGGACGAAATTGTCACACTTCTTCAGAAAGGTTTGTTATCAGTTTAAGTGCAGAGGTAAGCCAAGGCTTTTCATTTTTCGATAAAGAGCTTTTCTATGCAGCTTCAAAATTTTGGCTGCCCGCGTCTTATTGTAGCCAGTCTCTTCAAGCGCTCTTTGTATCAAGTTTTTCTCAAAATTTCTGGTGATTTCTTCGAAAGGCAGATCTTCGTTATCAAATATTCTTGGCAAGCCAATTTCATTTAACGGCCTCATCGTCATTGAAGATAAATGGGAAATAGAAATTTCTTCGGAATCAGCGAGAAGAGCGGCCTTTTTGATAAGATTTTTCAACTCTCTGACATTCCCTGGCCAGTAGTAGTCAAGGAGAAATTTCATGGCTGCTGGAGAGAATCCCCTGATGTTTTTGTGAAATTCATGGTTGGCCTCTTTTAAAAAATATTTGACCAGGATGGGAATGTCTTCTTTTCTTTCCCGAAGTGCGGGCAGGAGGATATGAAATTCATTGAGCCTTTGAAAGAGGTCATTCCTAAAATTGCCCCTTTTTACCTCTTGGAAGAGGTCGCAGTTGGTGGCCACGATTATCCTCACATCTATCTGAATGTCTTTTTTACCCCCCAAATGCTGCAATTTTCTTTCTTGGATGACTCGGAGAAGTTTCATCTGGATGGCATCAGAGAGATTGCTGATTTCATCCAGGAACAAGACTCCTCCGTTGGCTTGCTCAAACCTTCCCTCTTTTTGGGCATCAGACCCGGTAAAGGCACCTTTTTCATAGCCAAATAATTCGCTTTCTGCCAATTCCACAGGGATGGCACCGCAGTCTATGGCGACAAAAGGTTTGTTTTTTCTTTTGCTTTCTTGATGGATCATCTGGGCTATCAATTCCTTGCCTGTTCCACTTTCGCCTTGAAGTATGACTGTCAAATCGGTTGGCGCAACGATTTCGACCTGCTTCAAAATTCGCCTTATGGCCGGACTTTCCCCCATCGTCTCTTTCACAGGGATATTTTCACCGAGCTTTCTTCTCAGTCCCTCAACTTCCCTTATTAGGTATTGAGTTTCGAGGGCTTTTTTTACTCTAAGAATGAGCTCTCTTGTATCAAAGGGCTTAGTGATATAATCAAGAGCTCCCAACTTCATTGCTCTGACTGCTCCGTTGACCTCTCCAAAGCCTGTTATCATTACAACACCCATATTCTTGTTAATTTTTTTAATTTCTTCTAATACCTTCATCCCATCCATATCGGGAAGCCTTATATCCAATAAAATAAGATGGGGAGAGTCCTTTTTCACGGCCTTGAGAGCTGCTTTTCCATAACCTTTGGCCGAAACTTCATAATTTTCTTCTTTCAGAATTTGAGAAACTGTAAATTGGAAATCTTGATCGTCGTCAATTATGAGGATTTTCTCCATATTTTCTTCGTCTTCTTATCCTATCTAGAAGATGATCTCAATTGCCCCGTTGTCTCTGTTTTCTTAAATTCTAAAGATCGGAAGCCTCACTGTGACTTTCGTTCCCTGGTTGACTATGCTTTCGATCTCTATTCTTCCCTTGTGGTCATTAATTACCTGTCTGGCCAAGCATAATCCCAATCCTATCCCGTCTGGCTTTGTGGTGAAGAAAGGCTCGAATATCTTGTTCAAGTTTTCTTGGGAGATTCCCGCGCCTGTATCCAGAATGCTTATGACAATTTCATTGTCCAGGAAATCAGCACCGGCCTCGATCGTCAACCTCCCCCCATCCGGCATAGCATCTAGGGCATTGAGGATAATATTAGAGAACGCCTCTATAAGCCGTCGTTGATCTAACAGTATTCTGGGGAGCCTTTTTGGTAGGCGACGAATCATACGGACGCGCTGACTCAAACATTTGACTTTGATCAGATTGCAGGCGGCGGTTATCACTTTACCGATGTCACCCCTCTCAAAAGAAATTTCTTGCGGCTTGGCAAAATTGAGCAGATGCCTGATGACTGTGTTGGCGTTCTCAGAATTCTGTAAAACGATTTTTAAACATTTTTTTACATCTTGCGGCAGTTTATATTTACTCAGACAATATTGGACTGAGACAAAGATATTGCCCAAAGGGTTTCTTATTTCATGGGCAATACCGGATGCCAATTCTCCTATTGCCACCATTCTCTCTTGAGAAATCAGTTGATCCTCCAATTTGATTCTGTCTGTGACATCCTTTTTATGGACAATGACCTGAACAACCTTTCCATCTGAGTCCTTGATGGGAAAGGCGGATAAATCTAACACTTTTTTATTTTTACCTGCTACACGGTAGATTCTTACGGCGTGATGAGGCTTTCCGCTTTTAAATGCCATATCGGCAGGACAATTATCGCAAGTTCTTTTCTTTTTATAGAGCTGGCTAAAGCAGCTTTTCCCTATCAACTCTGAGAAACTCTTTTTATTAAAAACCCTTAGTATTTCTTGGTTTGCCTTCAAAATGTCATAATTCGTATTCACAATCAAAATTCCGTCTCTTATCCCATCAAAAATTGTTTCGAGCATCTGTTTGCTAAGCTTGATCTTGGTGATGTCCTTGGCTACCGCTACAAAATGCAGCGGGTTGCCTGATGTCTCTCTTACAGCGCTTAAAGAAATTAATGCGATGATCTCGTCTCCATTTTTGTTCTGACAAGTGTATTCGACATCTTTTAACAGATTTTTCTCCAAGACTCTTTTTGTGTCCTCTCTCACCCTTTGCTGGTCTTTTTGTTCGAAAAAATCAAGAACATCTTTGTCAATGATTTCTTTTTTCGATGAATAGCCCAATAAATCCAAGGCTGCTTGGTTGCAGTCCTTCAGCTTTAAATTAAGACTGATAATCATGATGGCGTCAGGAGATGAAGCGAATATCCCCTTGATTGTCTCTCGTTCTCGCCGCAAGCTCTCTTCTTTCTTTTCGTGCTCCGTGACATCGCGAAAGCTTATGATGGCTCCAGTGATATTGTCTTCCTCGGTTCTGATGGGAGAGGCCGTGACATGAATGGGTAATTTTGCGCCTGTTTTTTTAATGAGGAAATGCCTATCTGCGGGGCTCATGATATCGCCCTCGGAAAGTGCGTTTGCCACGTATTTTTGGGCAACGATTTGCCCATCTTCATCCAGGAGATGAAAAATTTCTTTTAAGTTCCTCCCCAGCGCGTCCTCCCTTTTCCATCCGGTGAGCTTCTCAGCGAGAGGGCTCATAAAAGAGATAAATCCTTCTCTATTTGTCGAAATAAGCCCATCTCCGATATTATTAAGTATCGAGGAAAGCAATTGCTCTTTCTTTCTTAATTTCATCTCGATTTGCGATTTGTAAAGGGCCATCTCAATCGTCCTTTGGAGATCTCTTTGATTAATGGGCTTGATGATATAGCCAAAAGGTCCGGTGAGCCTTGCCCGTTGCAAGGTGGCTTCGTCCGAATGGGCGGTCAGATAGATCACGGGAATAGAAGACCGCTCCGCTATTTTCTTAGAAGAATCGATCCCGTCCATATTTCCCTTTAAGCTAATGTCCATCAGCACTAAATCAGCGGAGATTTCTGCCACTTTTTTAATGGCTTCCTCTCCAGAGGAAACCGCGGCGACAACATCATAGTCCAGACTTTTCAGCATATATTCAAGATCTTGGGCGAAAAGTTTGTCATCTTCTACTATCAGGATTCGGATTTTCTCCATCGTCATAGATTCTTTGCTTATACTTCAGTAATCACGAGAAAAAAGATACTTTTTCTCCTCAATTGATTCTCAGATTGATCAATACCTTCTCTTTAAAGCGAAAATATATATGTTTAATATATATTTGGGATAAAAGAATTAAAATCGGGGATTTCCTGAACTTTGGTTCTTAAATTCCCGATGTTTTAAGACCTGTTTTATGCTCAGGTCTCCAGGGAGGTCAGCCCTTCGCGGATAGCGTATTTTGTAAGCTCGGCTACAGTGTAGAGATTCAACTTCTCCATGATTCGCTGTCGGTGAGTCTCGATAGTCTTGGTACTCACATAGAGGCGAGAGGCAATTTTCTTTGTGGTTTTGCCTTCGGCGAGAAGTTGAAGCACCTGCCGTTCTCTGGAAGTAAGAATAGAGTAGACCGAGAATTCAGTCTTTGGGAACAAACCGACATACTCTTTGATAACGATGTCAGCTATCTTGGGGCTCAGATAAGTTCGATTGGCGACCACTGCCCGGATGGCCTGAACAAGCTCCTCAAAGGCGCATTCCTTCAGTATGTAACCGAGGGCGCCTGCCTTGAGCATCTCTATGACATACCGCCTGCTGGAATGCATTGAGAAGCCGATCACCTTGATACCGGGAACCAGGACTGAGATTATTCGAGTGACCTCTATGCCGTTCAAAGCAGGCAGGGTGATATCTACGATGGCCACGTCAGGCTTGAGTTTCTGGGCAACCTGGACTGCTGTTTGCCCATCTTCTGCATCTGCGA
>Ga0172366_10000620_pt1 | contig 26157 bp, 16 predicted proteins | sample LakKivSesite69cm_FD_114533 | JGI IMG/M metagenome (GOLD analysis project Ga0172366, IMG submission 114533) | Sediment microbial communities from Lake Kivu, Rwanda - Sediment site 69cm | ecosystem: Environmental > Aquatic > Freshwater > Lake > Sediment | place: Rwanda: Western Province, Lake...
AACATTGGATAAAATGGCTAAGACTTCAGGCTCTGGAGCGGTTGATCTCAAAATGGCACTTTTGGCTGGGCTCTTGGCTGGTGCAACCCCCAAAGAAGCCAAATATATTATGCGAACAGTTACTGGAAATTTGCGTTTAGGCATTGCTGACATGACTGTTCTCGATGCCTTGGCCATAGCCTATGGTGGTGGAAAAGAAGCCCGCGAACTCGTAGAACGAGCTTACAACATCTCCTCAGACCTTGGAAGAGTTGCAAAAACCGTTGTTGAAAAAGGCTTGAAAGGAATAAAGAAATTTGAAGTTTTAGTAGGTGAACCCATAAGACCCATGTTGGCTGAAAGGTTATCCTCACCTGAGGAAATTTTAGAAAAGCTTGGCGGAAAATGCATAGCCGAATACAAATACGATGGTGAAAGGATACAGATCCACAAGAGAGGCGACGAAGTTGTTCTCTTTTCTAGACGATTAGAAAACATTTCCAATCAATATCCAGACGCCATCGAACTAGTTAAAAGCTATGTAAAAGCAGAAGACGCCATTTTAGAGGCTGAATGTGTTGCTATGGATCTTGATACAGGCGAGATGAAACCGTTCCAAGAGTTGATGCATCGAAGACGCAAGTACGGAATCAAAGAGGCCATGGCTGAATATCCAGTGTCTCTGTTCATGTTTGATGCGTTATTTGTTGACGGAAAAGACTTGACACAAGAACGCTACCCAATTAGGCGAAAAATGCTTACAAAGGCTATAAAAGAAAGTGTTAGGGTGAAAATTGCTAAACACATAATCACAAGCGACGCGAAAGAACTGGAAAAATTCTTCTTAGAAGCGATAGAAGGCGGATGCGAAGGTCTAGTTTGCAAATCGATGGCAGAAGATTCAGTTTATCAAGCTGGAGCTAGAGGATGGCTATGGATAAAATACAAGCGAGATTACAAAAGCGAGATGACGGACACTGTTGATTTAGTAGTCGTCGGCGCCTTCTACGGTAGAGGCAAACGTGCGAGAACCTATGGGGCGTTACTTTTGGCTGCATATAATTCTGACGCAGATATTTTTGAAACAGTGACAAAGTGCGGAACAGGCTTTACGGATGAGGATTTGGCTAAACTACCTAAAATGATGCAGAAACATGTTATTCCGCATAGGCATTCGAGGGTTAATTCAATGCTTGAAGCTGACGTTTGGTTTGAGCCAGTTGTGGTGATTGAAATTTTAGGAGCTGAAATAACGTTAAGCCCAATCCACACATGCGCTATGGATTCTATAAGAAAAGAAAGCGGGTTGGCAATTCGTTTTCCACGCTTCACTGGTAACTATAGACTTGACAAATCAGCAGAAGATGCAACTAATTCTGCAGAAATAGTGGAGATGTATCGCAACCAGCTTAAAAAAATCAGTGAAACTTAAGCTCTAAGCTTTTTCGTGGTATTTAATATGTAAAACTTTGCCGTTTTTTTAAAACTTTTTGTTTAGCTCTGCTGGGTTGCGGATCCACTCAGGTAAGTAACAATTCTGTCTGTATGCTCCCAGAAATCTCTTTTGAACTTGGTCCATGATTCGTCAGTTTTATAATGTTGCTTGAGTAAATATCCTCCTCCGAAAAGTGTTGTCAATAAAATTGAATGGGAGAAAAATTCATCTCCCTTCTTTGTTTGAAGTTCAAGTTCGATTGTGAATTCTTCTGGTTTACCGCGAACTGTCACCAAGACCTGTCCATTCATTTCATACGTAGATGAACCTGTGGCAATCAGTTGATGGTTGTGGTTTGTTTTATTTACTATTACTTCAAAGTCATTATTTTTGAAGAATTCACTTATCTTTTCAGTGAGTAAGTTTAAATCTACGTATTTGTTTGACCAGTTTCTCTGCATGTCGAGTGCCTATTGACAATTAGTTTATCGTATTTTAAAATGTTTTCTTTATTACAACTCTAGCTGAAGGTTAGAGAAAATTATTCAGCTTGTTTTTTCGAATTTTCTCTGCTATCGCAACTACGCTGTAATAGCTGTGTAGTAGGCGTTACTCAGGGTGAAATAAAAATGTAGAGGGCTTGTTAACTTTTTTGTTACCAATAAGCTTTTATGTTGAATTTTGTTTTTTGATTTATCGATGTTGTATGGATCTAAGTTTTTTAGATTTTGTTACTGAGAATTTTGGGAAGATTATGATTTTTGGTGGTGTTGGATTGTTAATTATTGGATTTTTGACGCTTAATAGTTTTGGTACATTGTGGTCCGCAATAAGCCTTTTTTTTGGAATTTTGCTTTTTGCTTATGGATTTTTTGCTTTGTTTGGGTTTTTTTCTGGAAATTTGCGTTCGTTAAATGGTCTTGGAACAATTTTGATATGTATTTCTGTTGTGTTTTTTGCTCTTTCTCTGGTTGTTTTTCAGTTTTTGGATATTACCGTGGTTGGTTGGGTTCAAGAAGTTTTTAGAGGTGGGCGTTTACCGTTTTTAAGGCCACTTTTGTCTTCGGAACGTCCTTATTTGTGGCTTAGTGGGCTTTCTGTTGAGGTAGCTTTGACGTTTTTGGTTATTGGGGTTGTATTGAAAGTTTATTACGCCTTGAGACCCTAAATATTTGAGTTATTTGAAAAATAGACTTTGAGCGGAAGTGTTAATCAGTTTCATTCAACTTTGCTATAGTTGCATTCTCATGTGTAGTACTTGGTCCATCATTCCTGCTTCTTTGAAGTATTCCATTAGGTAGTCTCTTATTTCATTTTGATTTACGTTTCTTCCTACAATTAGGCTGCTGAGTTCACGTTTTGGTCTAGTTCTATATTTTGGACTAATTAATAGTGGCTTGACGTTGTATTTTTTTACCACTTTTATTTTGAAGCGTTCTAGACCGTGTTCGGGGCAGTTGATTTCTACCCAGAGGCTTGTCACTTTGCCTCCTCCCCTTCCCCAGCTAATATTTAAGGTTAATCTAATATAAAATTCTGTCGCTTATAGTCTTTTTTGTCTTTCTTTTTCCATTTCTTATAGAGATTTCTACTGAAACATTTTTCTATAAAGCTTATATATAGGGCATGGCATATTTTGTCTTGCAGATATGAAAAATTAGGGAGAAAAGGAGAGACAAATATGAAGAAAATCGGTTTATTTGCATTGGTTCCAATGGTTCTTATGGTACTTTCAATGTTGACACCTGCAATTTCTGCTGGTATACCACCTGCTGACATTTTGTATGTGGGCACTATTGGTTGGGGTCCACGTAGAGCTGATCCTGCTAGGGCTTACGATACTGGAAGTGGCGAGTTGATTTTCAACACTTATGATACTTTGGTTTCGATGGCTAATGCGACTAATTCTGCATACCATGTTGCTGGAGGTCTAGACAAGGTAGACTATGAGCCTTACTGGCAATTTGAACCTATGTTAGGTAGCAGCGTATCTGATCCTACAAAGGTTCCGAGCAGACAAGAAATTAATAGAACCTTTACAGAAACGACCAATGAGTGGATAATTGACATCGTGAGTGAAACAGTTTTGCCTCCACCACCGCTAGTGGAGCCTGTTTGCACTTGGTGGCAAGACGACCTTGCTATACCATACGATTCCTACCACATAACATCTTGGAATGACACAAATATGGACGGAATTCTAGGTCCACCTGACTTGATTTATCTGAACGATTACTGGTGGGCGCCAACTCCTGCAGAAGAAGTGCAGTTGAAGGGAGCTGGCTGGTGGCATGTCATAGATGTGCAGTATCATCCAGAGATACCAGGATATAAGCTGGTTTTGACGCACATTGATAATCTTAGGGAAGTCGTTGTGTCAGGGGAACTGCTTGCTGATGGCTTTGCTGGTAACACTGAGACAGTGTACTCTACAGCGGATGCGCCAGTAGAAACATACAGTGAAACAATCTATAACGTAACAACATTGGTGCGCGGTGTTGACTATACAATCGACTATGCTACTGGAACAGTAACATTCACAGCAGCACCGCAAATAGAGTATTCAATTGATTACAGTTGGATCAGAACTACAGTATTTCCAGTGTGCACATGGTTGACGAGTGCTGAAACTCCAGGAATAATCTACCACGTTAACGGTTGGGTTGACAATAACCCAGATGGGGAACTAGGATTCTGCGACGTTGTCTACTTAATGGAATACAGCATCGTTCCAGTTGTATGGGAAAAGATAGGGCCAGGATTCACATTCTTGCCTCTAACCAAGCGCACATGGCACGTCTTAGACGTAACTAGACCAGTTTGGACACTACACCGCTGCTACTACGATTTCCTCATCAGAACACAAGATGATCTTGGCAACCCAATCTACTTCGTAGATGAAAACGGCGTCATCAACGACACCTTGGACGTTTACGATGTTCAATACTCTTTGATGAGAGCTTTGGTGCAAAACCAGTACGGTAGTCCAATATGGATGTACTACAAGCCATTCTTCGACCAGATGAACAGTGACCACTGGGTCACAGGCGACCCAGAAGACGCCATTGCATTGTCATGGCTTATACAAGACGCAGTCGAAGTAATCAGCACAGACCCGCCAGTCCTGAGGATAAACTTGGGAATAGACTTCCCAGATGTTGCTTTCAAGCAGGTTCTGGCTCAAACATGGGGTTCAATAATGAGCCAAGAATTCTCAGAAGACATAGGCTGCTGGCAGCTCGGTGATCTGTTCCAGGATGGTGTATATGCAGATAAAAACTGCATCCCAGACTGGCAAGAATACTGGATGCACAAGAGCCGCTCACCATACGACTCATTAACTCCGCTACCTGGTCGACCGAACTTCGTAAACGGCTGGAGATTCTGCGGCACAGGACCATACCGCGTAACTGTAGTCGACTCGACACTCAATACAGTTATACTGGAAAAGAATGACCTCTATTGGCAAGGTTGGCCTCGAGCAGGCAACAAGGACTATTTGAACAGAATTGAAATTAAATACATAGACAGTTGGGATACTAGAAAAGCCGACTTCATCGCATGCAGCTTGGACGTTTGCGCAGTTCCAAGAGCATACATGAGTCAGCTTCTAGACCCAATTGACCCAGACTTTATGAAAACAATTGATCCAGCAATAGTCACAATCAAGAACATTGCTCCGGCATTAACAATGGATGCTTTGCACTTTACATTCACTATAAATCCTGCAGCGACAGATTACATATACACTGGAAGCTTCCCAGACGGAATACCGCCAGACTTCTTCAACAACACCAACGTTAGAAAGGCTTTCGCCTCTGCATTTGACTACGACACATACATAACTGACGCATGGAACGGTGAAGCCGTCTACCGAAAGACTCCACTAGTCTACGGTCTAGTGCCAGACTATTATGACCCAACAGTTCCATGGTACACCTATAGCAAGGACGATGCAGAAGCATACTTGAAGGCTGCCATGTTCGGCGGCACAAGCGTATGGGACTCAGGCTTCCACTTGGCACTTGCCTATAACAGTGGAAACGACCAAAGAAGAATAGCGTGCGAAATGTTAGCAAGTTTCTTCTCTGAACTAAGCACCTACGATGGAAGAACAGGACCTCCATTCACAATCGACATAAAGACTATTTCTTGGGACACATACCTAGACCTATTTGAAAACTTTGAACTGCCAATTTTCAGTATCGGCTGGCTAGCCGACTTCGCAGATGCAGACAACTGGGCACGCCCCTACATTCACAGCGACGGCGACTTCGCATACTTCCAAGCCTACACAGCAGCCAACGGATGGGGCCATGCAGATTCAGATATCGACTTGGCAGTGAAGACACCTGACGGCACTGCAAGACGTGCACTATACCATGACATACAAATGGTTTACGTAACTGAAGTTCCAAGCATTCCAATTGATCAGCCATTCGGACGTAGATGGTGTAAGTATTATGTTAGAGGCTGGTACTACAACGGTCTATACCCAGCACAATACTACTACAGCATGTGGAAAGAAGACACCTGCTGGTATAACATAAGCGGTGCAACACTCGGCGTTTCAGACGACAGAACCAACATCAGAGACATAAACTGGCTAGTAGCACACTTCAACGCTAAAGCCCCCGCACCACCAAAACCACTTGATCCTAAGTGGGTTGGCACATACGGATGCGGTGGAGTAGACCCATACGGCGACAGAGTGTGCAACATCAGAGACATAAACGGCGCAGTGCGCCACTTCCTACATCAGAACGTACCATAGCCATAAAACTGTAAAATAGAACTTTCCCCCTTTTTTTAAAATTTTTTGCAAGTTTTATCAACAAACTTATAAGTTCATTTCCCCTTTTTCCATTTAGGGGAGGAGACATGGGATTAAGAGATTATATAATAAGGCGAATTTTGCTTCTAATCCCGGTAGTATTTGGAGTAGTAATATTAGTCTTTGCAATAATACAGTTGGTCCCAGTGAATTCGAGAGTAGCAGTTTTTGTGTCTAGTGGAAACCCGAAAGAACTTAGACCCGAAGTTATTCAAGCTCTAATACACGAGAACGGCTTAGACCAACCAGTCTGGGTTCAATTTCGCAATTGGCTTGATGACATGTTACATGGTAATTTCGGTTACTCAGAAGTGTGGAACTCACCTGTTCTGCCAGATTTAATAAAGAGGGCACCTGCAACTGCAGAAATAGTGATTATTTCGGCGCCAATAATAATATTCGTTGGAATATTCCTAGGCGTTGTTTCAGCAACGCACCGCGACAAACCACTCGACCATGCATCACGCGTTATTTCTATTCTTGGAACATCTCTTCCATCATTCTTTTTCGGAGTAATTCTATCCGCAATTTTCATAGCGCAATTAGGATGGGTATCCACTGGAAGACTTTCTTACACTCTAGAAGGACAACTTCTAGTAGATCAATCAATAGGACGATACAAAGCATACACTGGTTTCCTATTAATTGACACACTTCTGAACGGAAGATATCTATATTTCGTTGATGCTCTAAAGCATCTGATACTTCCGGCAACGGTTCTCGTGTTCATTCAAACAGCCGTTCTAGTAAGAGTAACTAGATCCAGCATGCTTGAAGCTCTTAGCAAAACCTACATAGTTGCCGCCAGAGCCAAAGGTTTATCCAACAAAGAGGTCATAAACAAACATGCAAGAAAAAACGCGTTAATCCCCGTAGTAACTCTTTCAGGACTCATGGTTGGAGGCATGATGACGGGCCTAATAATCACCGAAACAATATTTAGGTTTCCAGGTTTGGGAAATTGGGCAGCTCGATCTGCTCAGCTATTCGATATGCCCGTTGTGGCATGCTACGCCATGTTCTCCGCCATAGTCTTCGTATTGGCCAATCTAATAGTTGATATACTATACGCATACCTTGATCCAAGAATAAGGCTTGGGTGAACTCCATGGACACAAAAAAAGGAAGGTTTGCAGAATTTAAGACAAGCATGCAACCAAGAATCAAAGAATTCAAATTCACAATGAACAGAGTGAGGAAGAGTCCACTCTCGATTGCAGGGTTAATTATCGTATTATTCAACGTGTGCGTTGCTTTGCTAGCTCCCGTTTTAGCACCGCCCAAGCTTTCCGATCCTTTTATGATTCCCAGAGACGCAAGTCTAGGCTGGAGATACGAACCCTCACCCCCAAGTCCTACACATCCGTTTGGAACAACATCGCTGCAAGTTGACGTCTTCTATGGATGCATATGGGGAACACGATTTGCCTTCATGCTAGCTTTAGAAATTATAGTAGTTATTGTAATCGTGGGCGTATCATTAGGAATCATCTCCGGATACTACGGTGGATTAGTCGACGAAATAATAATGCGCTTCACAGACATAATATTAGCATTTCCAAGCCTAATTCTAGCAATGGCCTTCGTCGCAGCCCTCTCACGTTCAGGATGGACAACTCTAAATGCAGTAATACTCTCAATAATTCTGGTAGGATGGCCTGGATATGCCAGGCTCGTTCGATCGGAAACTTTAAGAGTGAAATCAGAAGACTACGTCGAAGCAGCAAGAGCTTCCGGCGCCTCTGACTTAAGAATCATGTTTAAACATGTCCTTCCCAACTCAATTTACTCAATGATAATAGTAGTTTCACTTGACTTCGGAACTATAGTTCTAACAGCTGCAGCCTTAAGTTTCCTAGGCTTAGGCGCTCCGCCACAATACGCAGACTGGGGACGACTGATATATGATTCGATAAGCTGGTCAGCTAGTGGATTCCGTTACTGGTGGACATACATGTATCCAGGAATATTTATAGTGCTTTTCGTCCTAGGATGGTGCCTTCTAGGCGACGCTTTAAGAGATGTACTTGACCCACTTTACAGGAGAAAATGAATTGGAAACAGAAGACATCGTTGAAATAAAAGATTTGTATCTAAACTTCTACACATATGACGGAGTAGTCAAAGCCCTAGACGGAGTCTCCTTGGACATAAAGAAAAGCGAAATACTTGGACTAGTTGGAGAAACAGGATGTGGAAAAAGCGTAACAAGCCTTTCAGCGCTATCAATTGTAATACCGCCAGGAAATATAGAGAAAGGACAAATCGTATTCCATTCAGCAAAAAAAGACTTTGACATATTAAGCTTAGATGAAAAGTCTCTTGCCAAACTGCGAGGCCATTACATTTCAATGATATTCCAAGAACCACGCGCAGCCTTAAATCCGGTATACACAGTTGGAGAACAAGTCGCTGAAGTCTACTTCCACCATAGAAAAGAAGAACTCATAAAAAGCGTCATAACAGAACTTGAAGAAAACTTGAAAAAAGCTTCTGGTTTAAAACGTTCAACATATCAACGTGACCTTTCACTCTACAAAAAAATGCTGAAAAACCCAAAATCATTATCCTTACGATTTTATTCCAAGATACCAATCCTGCGAAGATTTCAAAATAGAATGAAAAAAGAAGCTAGAAAAGAAATAGTAGAACTTCTCAAACTTCTCAACATTGCTGATCCGCCCAGAGTCTTCGACATGTATCCGCATGAACTTAGCGGGGGCATGGCGCAGAGGGTTGTAATTGCTATGGCTTTGGCTTGTAATCCATATATGCTGATTGCTGATGAACCAACGACAAGTTTAGACGTTACAGTCCAGGCACAGATACTTTATCAAATCAAGGATCTTCAGAAGAAGTTTAACACTTCAATTCTTTACGTAACCCACGATTTAGGCGTGGTTGCTGAAGTCTGCGACAGAGTTGCAGTTATGTACGCTGGAAATGTTGTTGAGCTTGCTGACGTAATGAGCTTTTTCAAAAACCCTACACATCCCTATGCGCAAAGTTTATTAGAATCAATTCCTAGACCAGGCAAAAAGTTTGTTTCAATTCCAGGAACGGTTCCCAGCCTTATAAGTCCACCTGAAGGATGCCGTTTCTATGACAGATGCAAGTACGCATTAGAGATGTGTCCCAAGACTAAACCTAAACTAGTTGAAGTTGAAAAAGGACATTACGTTGCATGTCACTTATATGGCAAGTGATGTTGAAATGGATACACTATTTGAAGTTGAAAGCTTAAAAAAATATTTTCCAGTACTTGGCGGAGTGCTGAAAAGGAAGATTGCTGAAGTTAAAGCCGTCGACGAAGTATCTCTCAGCGTACTTAAAGGTGAATGTTTTGGGCTTGTCGGAGAATCTGGATGTGGCAAAACGACTCTTGGAAAAACAATAATCAGGCTTCTCAAGCCAAATGCAGGACACATTTTCTTTGACGTTCCCAAAGATGAATTAGAAGAAATTAAAAGACTTGAAAACGAGAATCCGAAATCTCGTAGGCTGAAAGAGCTTACAAGGAAATATGATTGGGCACGTTTTGGTGGTTCAAGACTGAAGTCTATAAGGAAATATGTTCAGATAGTTTATCAAGACCCTACAACATCACTTGATCCAAGGATGCTTGTTAAAGATGTTGTTGTGGAGCCGTTGATTGCCCAAGGGATTGCGAGAGGAACTAAAGCTAACGAAAGGGTTGTCGAAGTTTTGGAAAAAGTTGGTATGTCTGAGAAGCATCTTTACAGGTATCCTCATGAGTTTAGTGGTGGTCAAAGACAGCGAATCGCCGTTGCAAGAGCCATAGCTCCAAATCCGAGGTTCATAATTTTAGATGAACCAACATCTTCTGTGGATGTTTCTGTTAGAGCTCAGCTGCTTAATCTATTCACAGATCTTCAGAAGGACTTAGGTTTGACTTATATGTTTATTAGTCATGATTTAAGCGTTGTTGAATGTATTAGTCACAGAGTTGCAGTGATGTATCTGGGAAAAATTGTCGAATTTGCTGAAACAGGAGAACTTTTCAAAAAACCTTTGCATCCCTACTCTCAAGCGTTGTTTGCTTCGATTCCTGTTCCTGATCCGACTAAGAGAAGAGAGAAGCCACCGCCGCTTTTAGGTGAAGTTCCGAGTCCAATTAATCCGCCGTCAGGATGTAGATTTCATCCTAGATGTCGATTAGCTGTTGATATATGCTCCCACGAAGAACCTATATTGGTTGAGACCAGCCAAGGACATTTCGTTGCTTGCCACGTAGTTGCGCCCAGTAAAAAAGGTTGAAACCTTTTTTTTCTTATATATTTCGTTTGAGGATAGAAGATAATTCCGGAATGCTTAAATTTCCAAACAACAACTTCTAATATGCTGAAAGGAGAAGGGAGAAAAATGAAAGGTAAAAATAGCAAGCTTTTAGGTTATTCGCTGATCGTAATGCTTGTTCTAAGCGCAGTATTAGTCATCGCTCCAGTGAGTGCAGCAGAGAATACAGATGTAATAGTGGCGGTAAAGAATCCGTTAGACGACACAAGCGTCTTCAATTTCACAACTGACGTAAAAAGCACAGGCGACACATTCATAGCAGACATAATGATTTTCAACGTTACTCACCTGGCAAGCTGGCAAATAAACTTGACATGGGACCCGACTCTCATCGATGGCATAAGCGCAGTACTTGGAAGCCCGAATATTTTCGAAGGAAAACCAAATCTGCCAATTGGTCCAACTTGGGGCACTGGATCCGTAATCTACGCTTGCAGTTTGACTACTACTGGTGATTATGCCAACTCTACCGATGCTTGGGCTAGACTTTGCCAGATAGAGTTTAGAATAGTTCAAGGGGTTAGTCAATTAAATCCAATGGTCACATGCGACATCCAGTTTGTAAGCCCAAGGGTTGACACGGTCTTTTTGAACCAAGAAGGCCTTGACATCATACCAATAGAACTCAGAGCAGCTGTATATGAGTACCGTTGGGTCGCACCATCCTTCAGGCCTGTACTCTACCTTAAACCAGCAGTTATCAAACCATTGAATAAAGGCGACACGGTTCCAGTTGAAGTCTGGATCAAAAACGTTGCAGAGGCATGGAACATAATTTCAGTGCAGTTTAGCATAAAGTGGAACACTACATTCCTAGCTCCGAAACTAGTTGGTGGGTACTACTATGCAAATGGTTCATTCTTTGAAGGCTTCGAATACTATGCAGGCGGCGTTTTATATGCGACTGATTTCAATACGCATGAACGTCCACCGCCATTGCATGCGATTCCAGACGACTATAACTATTCAACAATTGGTATAACGCTAATGCCCGACCCTGCTGGTCCACCCTACTTCTACGCGCCATGGCCAAACGTTGGAGCTGGTGGAGCAAAACTTGCCACCCTATACTTCGAGGCAATCTATGACACTTTATCGCCGACTGAGGATTGGACATGGATAGAGTTCATTGCTGAAGACTGCTTTGCATTGAATGTTTATGGAATAGACATAGGCTATGACCATACTGAACCCTCACACTACCGTGCACCAATGAGAATTCTTGGGCTATCAATAGACTTGTACACACAGTATGATGCGCCTTATGGTGGGCAAGGACCAAATATGCCAAGCGACATGTTTGGACCACAACAGCAAGTGGAACTGTATGCATATGTGACCTACAACGAGTATCCAGTTCAACAGAAACTCGTAGGCTTCGAAATCCGCCATAACGGCTACGATTTCTGGAGAGAAGCCACAACAGACGAGCATGGCATCGCTCACGTATCTTTCAGGTTGCCATGGCCATGCGTTGATCCTGTAGGTGAAATCTTCGGAAAATGGTATGTGGTAGCCACGGTGGAAGTTGCTGAACAAGTTGCGAGCGACACATTAGGCTTCTGGGTGTGGTGGAAAGTGGAGGTATTAAGTGTTGAACCAAAGGGAACAGAGGTACCAGTCAATTTTGTACAGCGCAAGACAGGCGGAGATATCATGAACTTTACTGTAACATACCTCACATACAGTATGCAAAAGATAAATGCAACCATTACAGTGACAGTGTATGACGAGTTAGGTTTCGTCATAGGCTCAAAGTACATCGATTTGATTAACATTGGATGGGGCGAATACGAGTACTACAACTATACAGCATGCGAGACACCGCCATACATAGAAGATTCGTGGGACGTTTCAATTCCAATGCCAACCAACGCAGTAGTTGGTAAAGGAACAGTCTTCGCTGACGCTTTCAACATGTTCCCATGGCTCGGCGGAACACCATACTGTCCAGAAGTAACTAACACGATCGACTTCTACATAAGGAAACCATAAAAAACCTAAAACACATAAAACATCCTCCCCTTTTTATATTTCAAATTCAGAAATAATGGAATTTCAGAACGTTTAAATATAAACGGAAACCATCACATTATATTGGAGGAGAAAGGAGTGCGAAAATCAGTTTTCCTATACACTTTCCTATCAATTCTGTTACTTTCAAGCATTATTTACATCCCAGTAAATGCACAAACGTATGACATACAGTTGAAAACGGATAAAACAACCTACAACGTTGGAGGAAAAGTGAATATCTCAGGAAATGTAACGCAAGATGGGACACCAGTAGACGACGCGGTAGTAGCAGTAGAAATAGATTCTCCATACGGCAACCCATACGTAATAAGAACCCTCCAAACAGGCGAAGACACAAGCAGATACTGGCGCATAAACATAACAGAACTATACACATGCGACTCGCATGAAAACCCACAAACTCTATTCAACAAAGGTCAAACAGCCTATGTAAAAATGACAATTAAAAACAACATGGGCGGTGGCCAACTGCATTTAGCGGCTGCACTCTACATACAATACTCAGATGACACCCCTCTAACTGCTTTCTATCCAATCGAAGGAGAAATTGACTATGGGCAAGAGCTCACTGTAACAAGCTCAGTGCCCATTCCAGGCAACGCACCCTTAGGACAGGCAACAATTTTCGCAGGTGTCTTCTCTGATTCCCCCAAAGTTTGGAACGGTACAGCTTACTGTAAAGAAAAAACTGCATCATTCTACATTGGTTCAACAACGCCCCCTGCAAATTCTCAACCACAATACTTCAACATGAGGTTCGCGTTTCCACGGAAAGACGTAAAATTGGGCAACTACACTATTTATGCAAGGTCAAAATACGGTGCTCAAATACTGACAGAAATCAAACAATTCGGCGTGATACTGCTGGGTGATGTAAACCACGACGGCATAGTCAACATCCGCGACATAAACATGTTGGTTCTGTTTTTCCTCACAAGCAATCCAGATGCAGATCTCAACCACGACGGCATAGTCAACATCCGCGACATAAATATTGCTGTCCAAAACTTCTTAAACACAGGCATCTATTAATTCTCCACTCATATAATACTCAGCTAGTGTGCCATAGATCTCACCAAGCCTATCCTTGTAAAAGATGTTACAGGCCACAGTTGCAATGTGACTATATACCTGACTATTAAAACAAGAGTATCTTCACAGAATTCAACATTCAAGTTGCCGTTCACTGGTCCAACAGTACACATATCAATCAAACAATTGGCAGCGTGAGCATCGGAGAACTAAATACAACTGGCAACATGTTCATTAACGATGTCCGTGTTCACATTGGGGTTCCAGAATGGATAGTCGACATAAGAGACATAAACATAGCCGTTATTAACTTTCTGAAAAGAAAACAACAAGTGCAATTTTTTTTAGCATTTTCTTGTAAAATTCCAAAGTTGTGACAATTAAAAAACGCATCCTTTATAGTAATATTCATGATTGCGGAATATTTGTTAAAGAATTCGTCATCGATTAAATGATTGATGGCGATGAGTACTAGGCAGAAAAAGCTAGCTTTGATGCTTACAATAACAGCAATTCTTCTCAGTTTGACACTTGCAAACATGAAGGTTGTTGATGCAAATGGCACTGGTGGAAAGATTGATCTATTCACGCAAAAAGAGCCTTACAGCGGAAAAGGTCCAAACATGCCAAGCGACGCATTCGGTCCTGGAGAAGAAGTTCAAATTTATGCGTTAGCAACATATGACGAGTACCCGGTGCGGGATCTTCTTGTCGCTTTCCAAATTCTAGGTCCACCAAACCCGGTTGAAAATATCTCCTTCTACAGGGTTGCATCTACAGACGAAATGGGTGTGGCGACGATAAGTTTTCGAATATCGCATTTGAATGAAACTATTTTTGGTAAATGGACAGTTATTGGAAATACAAAAATTGATGATTTGACTATTACAGACACAATCATGTTCAAAGTTGGCTGGATCGTAGAAATAGTTTCATTAAAAACCATAAATGAAAATCATGCAGAGCAGGAGGAGTTCGCCAGAGAAAGTTACGTAGGAATCGAGATGGTTCTACGAAATATTGCGATGACTGAGAAAAAAACTTGTCTTACCGTAACGATATATGATAGTTTAGGCATGTTCGTTAATGCAACGGAATTAGGCGATTTTGCAGTAAAACCTAATGAAACTCTTGTCTACACTTACTTTTTCCTTTATGTCCCAAAGAGTGCAAATGTAGGACGCGCTGTGGTTTATGCTTGTGCATACACAGCACTTCCAACATCTAACGGGGTTCCATACTGTCCTGGAGTTTCGAAATATTTTCTCATTACCTCAAGTAAATACTTTTTAAAGGTTAGAACAGAGCCAGCTGACATTGTAACAATCTCAGGTGAAGGTTGGTATCCAGAAAATGCCAGCGTTGGCTTAACAGCTACATTGTCAATATTGATTTCGAACGATTTGCGCTACAATTTTAGCTTTTGGGATGTTGATGGCATATCTCAAGGCTTAGGAGTTAATTCAATTAATGTTTTCATGGGCACCAACCACACAGCAACTGCTCACTACATAGTTCAATATTACTTAACCGTGAACTCGCCATACGGAACCTCCAGCGGCGCGGGCTGGTATGATGCGGGATCAACAGCATACTCCACAATAGATATTGGCATTTTAGATCACGAAAATGGAACCCGAAGAATATTCACAAATTGGGGCGGAGACGCTTCCGGAACAAATTATTCACACAGCAATCCAATAGTGATGGATAGTCCAAAAACAGCAATAGCAATCTGGAAAACTCAGTACTACCTGGCCGTAAGAGTAGATCCATCTGGAATAACGACAATTTCAGGTGAAGGCTGGTACGATGAATCAGTAAACGTAACAATAAGCGCCCCCACGGTTTCCAACTATAACTTCGAATATTGGGATGTTAATGGCGTTCTTCAAGGTAGTGGGGTTAACTCAATCACAGTCCACATGAATGCGCCACACTCCATCACTGCTCATTACACCCAAATCCAAATCATAAAATATACGCTCACCATAATCACGACCGAGGGTGGAACAACAGACCCAGAACCTGGAACATACAACTACACTGCAGGAGCAACAGTTCAAGTAACAGCAACCTCAAATGCCAACTACGTTTTTGACCATTGGGAGCTAGACAACGTAGACGTAGGCTCAGCCAATTCCTACACTGTTACAATGGACAAAAATCACACTTTAAAAGCTATTTTTTCACTCAGTCCTACAGGTTGGTTTGTTCCAGACTGGTTTTATTGGCTTTTGCCACTGTTTTCAATCTTGATAATTATTTTATTAATTATCTTTTTCTACGCTAGAAAAAGAAGGAAGAAAACAGAAGAAGCGTTTTATTCAGGTTGGACTGCTTGGTATTACTGCTATGATTTGCTGGGGAAGTCCAAAAAATTCAAAATGTGATAGTTTACAGTTTGCTAGGTCTATGTTATTAGTATCATCTTTAGGTATATCGCATATGAATATGGATGTGTCCTGCTATTTCCAACTACGCCATCGTGGTTAAGGGTCTCCATCAGGATTCCAGTTTGGAGAGTTCGATGTGATTAACATTTTCGACACATTCATTTCTGTCCAAAAACTTCTTAAACATAGGCATCTATTGATCCCTCAGTCTCATCTTTGTGGAAGATATTTCCGGAATCTTTAAATTTCAAGTCACGAGATAAGTTTTAAGGAGAAAGGAAGAGAGAAAATGAAAATGATAAACCGTTTAATTTCCACTTTGGTTTTGACCGTATTTGTTCTAAGCGTATTTCCAATAGCGACTTATGTTCAAGCATCTTCAACCACGCTGGAGATTGTCGATCCAATAGACGGCGACCACTTGTTTAGCTTCACAACAGCTCAAAAATCCGTTGGCGACACGTTCGTCATTAACTTAACTGTCAATAGTATTTCCGACCTGAACGGGTGGCAAGTTAAAGTCACATGGAATTCAACATATCTACAGTACGTAAGCATAACACTACCCACAGACCATGTTTTCGCTGGCAAAACTTACATACCAGTCGGTCCAGACACATCAGAACTGGGAACAGTTATCTACGGCTTACAATTGCTAACAGGGCAAACATCATTTACGGGTTCGGGAAGGCTTGCCCAATTGACTTTAAGGATTATTCAAGGTGTTTCACCAGGCGAGCAAGTTGAATGCGACATAGCCTTCGCAAACATTAGAGTTGACACGGTGCTCCTAAACAGCCAAGGTCTGGATATTCTATTCTCGCCTGTTGATGGACACTATATATACAGTGCGCCGTGGGTTCCACCGCCGCCAGCAAACATTTACGTAAGCCCCTCAAGAGTTGTTGATCCAACACTTATAGCTGGAAGCACATTCAACGTGAGTCTAAGCATAATGGACGCCTCAAATGTTCACTCATGGAGCGCAGACCTATTATATGCCAACACAGTGTTAAATGCTACAAACGTGGTAGAAGGCGACTTCCTAAAATCTGCAGGTTCAACAACCTTCAGCTTCACAATTCAAAATGATTTTAATTCTACTCATGGATTAATCCAAATGAGTTGTGCACTTGCAGCAGGCGGGGCAAATGGTAACGGAGTGCTTGCAAATGTAACATTTCAAGTTTTAGACTTAGGAGAAAGTGCTATAACGATAGAAAACGCTGATCTTCGCAACCCTACAGGAATTCTACTTCCCTTCACCACAGCGAACGGATACTTTAGCAACATATTAATCGCTAAATTAAGCATTGAGCCAAGCGAGGTTAGCGGTCCCGAATACTTGCCTGGGACAACTTTCTGGATTAACGTGACATTAGATGATGTTGAGAACCTCAAGACGTGCATTTTCAATCTTACTTATGTTTCTTCGGTGATTATGGAAATCAATGTTGTTGTTCCAACAGTTTTAGGTCAGACTCCAACCAAAAAGCTGATCATAGATGATGATGCTGGCTTTATATGGGTAAAGGTCACTTATCCAAATCCGATAACAACTTACAACCCAGTTACGATAACTAAAGTGGAATTTCAAGTAATGGCTATGGGCGTCAGTTACTTAAACCTCACAGACACTGCGCTTTCGGATGCAGCTGGAGAGCCAATAATACATGAAGTTTACAATGGAATTTTCATCGGGTTAATACGTGATGTTGCTGTTATCGATGTACTTCCAGACATAAATATAGCGTATGAAGGTTGGCTTGTTGAAGTTAATGTCACTGTCAAGAACAAAGGGAACGTCACAGAAACTTTTGACGTTAAAATGTACTACAACAGCACTTTAGGTGGAACTGAAACAGTTGAAAATCTTGCTCCAAACGAAGAAAGGATAATCACAATAGGTTGGAATACAACTGGTGTACCCTGTGGCCACAACTATATCTACTATGCTTATACAATATCAGCCACAGCTGGTCCAGTACCATATGAATTTAACTTATCCGACAACAGCCGCACCGATGGACATGTCACGATAAGAATAATGGGCGATATTGACGGCAACGGAAGAGTTGACATAAGAGATGTATATGCATTGGTAATGGTATTTAGGTACTATCCCGGCAGGCCTAATACTATCTGGAATCCTTTGAATGATCTCAACAGAGACGATATAATCGATATACGTGACATAAATAGGGTTGTCATCAATTTTAATAGACACTGTTAGCTTCCAATCCCCTTTTTCTTGTATGAGTCAATAGAGCTTTAAAGAAAAGCATATATATTCTACAATGTAAACCATATAGCAAAACTCGTAATAGGTGAACACGGTGAAAGGGCTTCATTCCAGAAAGTTGTTGATTTCGTTTCTGATACTTATGTTAGCCATTGGATTGACCATGTCAGCATTAATAGGTAACATTACAGCAGCACTAACTGGATCACTAAAGATATTTAATGCTGCAACGGGTTTGAACTCTGTAACGCTTGGAAACACAACTACGCTCATGCCTCTTGGAGGTTACAACTTTACTGTAGATGTGTTCCTCTATGGGGCAATAAATAATCTAGCCGCCTACCAAGCTTACGTAACATTCAATAACACAATACTGACTTGCACAGCCGCTTGGATTCCAGAAAATAATCAATCCTTCGTATTTTACGGTCAAATGATTGTTCCAGTTTCTGATATAGTCAACAGCGAATCCTATGCTCTAGCTGGAGCAGTTTCCTTTACCCCAGTAAATGTTGCTGAAAGTGGGCTCTTATGCAAATTCAACTTCACAGCTCGCAGAATAGGCTCTACGCAGATTACGCTCTTAAAAGGGCCAGACACATCATTTCTTCTCGATCCTGACAATATTCGTCTCGGGCCTAGTACTGTTGAAGGCTTTACTGTAACTATCCTAGCCAGTTTAAGTCCTCCAGTTGCAAGCTTCTCTTTTTCGCCTAAGGCGCCTACAGCCAACCATACCATAACTTTTGACGCTTCTGGAAGCTATGACCCAGATGGAGGTAACATTACAAATTACAGATGGGATTTCGACGATGGCACTCCAGTGACAGATGTTAATGTGTCTACCATAACGCATAGTTACACACATAACGGTTTGTATTCTGTGAACTTAACAGTTACAGACGATGAAGGAAATATGACGTCAGTGGTTACAGATGTACCCGTAGGCACAGCTCCAGTTGCGGCCTTCACGTTTACTCCCACAACTGTGGCAATTGACCAACCAGTGACGTTCAATGCTACTGGTAGCAGTGATGTTGATGGAACAATCGCAAGTTATGGGTGGAACTTCGGAGATGGCAACACGACAACTGTAACGAATCCAATAATAATCCATTCATACTCAAGTAACGGTTTAAAGGCTGTGAAACTAACAGTCACCGACAACGATGGCTTATATAATTCAATCGTGAAAAACGTGACTGTAGGTACTCCACCAATTGCAAATTTCACATACTCTCCATTAGAACCTAAGGAAGATGATGTTGTCACATTCGATGCTTCTTCAAGTCATGACCCAGATGGCAACATAACACAATACATTTGGTTATTCGGCGACGAGATCGGAATCACCCCAAAACCAACAACCACTAACCAATCAACAATTACTCATGTCTATATTGCTGCAGACAACTACACCGTGAGTCTTACAGTTGTTGACAGCGATGGCTTACGCAGTCAGCCATACACATTAGTACTGGAGGTTTTTTCCAAACCAACTGCAGGTCAAGGTTTTGATTGGATGTGGTACATAGTGATTGCGGTGATTTTGATCGTTGTTGTCATTGTAGCTGTAATCCTCTTGAGGCGTAGACCACAAAAAGAAGCTAAGCCTTCCGAAATTTAGCTTCATTTCCTCTTTTCTTTAAAAAAGATGGCTTATTTGCGTTTTTATGTCTTTTTGTTGCATTTGTCTTACCGTAAAACTCAAATATATGTTGCAAAGAAAATGATGGGTTAGGTGAAAAATAGTGATATCAAGAAAAATAAAGGTAACATCCATTTTGTTGCTTTTAACAGCTCTAACAATTTCGACACTGTCTACTCTAACGCCAAAAATTAATGCCCCAGTATACGCGACAAAGTTAAAAATTGTACCAAGCACAAACACTTTCTACATTAATGAAACTCTTCCAGGGGAAACTTTCGCCGTTAATGTAACAGTTGAAAACGTTACACGTCTAAGCGCTTGGCAAGTGAATATAACATGGGATCAAAGCCTCCTCGACTACGTGAACATTATGCAACCAGCCGACAACGTTTTCGCAGGAGCACCACAAGTAGCTGCGGGACCAGTATCAGAGCCTGGATCTGTGGTTTATGGTTCAACCTTGACTGATTTAAGCTACAACTATACCGGAAACGGTACTTTGTGTAAGCTGGAGCTAGAAATTTTGCCAAACATACCACCAGTTTCATGCAACTTAACTTTTGTCAACATACGAGTTGACACGTTCCTCCTAAACGACCTTGGCCTCGATATTATGTTCAATTGGGAGGATGGAACGTTTGAATATTTAGGAACGTATACTCCGCCATCAGTTACTCTTAGTCCCTCTGGAACAACACTAATTAACGTAGGTGAAAACGTAACATTCACTGCAACTATTTCCCACGGACTGCCACCGTACACCATACGGTGGTACCTAAACAGCGCACCAGTTTCAGGAGCTGACAACCTAACATCTTGGGAATTCCACTTCGCTTCTTCAGGCACATACACTATACGAGTAAATGTGACAGACAACGTTGCAAACTCGGCAGTAGCAACAGCCTATGTTACAACAAGGAGCCTCTCAGCAGGAATAACCCCCAGCGATATTTCAGTTGATTTAGGCGGAACTCTACAATTCACTGCAACCGCTTCGGGAGGTACACCACCATACACATATAAATGGTATGTTAAGTATCCCAACGGTACAGAAATAGGCCCGAAAAATATAGGTTTAACTGCATGGTCGGTTGTCTTCAATGAAACTGGCACACATAAAGTAAAAGTAAGCGTAACTGACTCAGAGTTAACTACAAAAAATGCAACATCAACAGTTCACGTTTTACCAACACCAACAACTGATCTATTATTAACTCCAAGCGAAAATACCTACTACACTAACATGACAAAAATAGGCGACCAAGTAATTATCAATGTAACAGTTCAAAACGTCGCACTTCTAGGAGGTTGGCAAGTTAATCTAACATGGGATCCAAACCTTCTCGACTACGTAACCATTGGGCTTCCATCCAACCACGTTTTCGCAGGAAAAGCATATACGCCTGTAGGACCAGTTGTTGGAGATGGAACCGTAATCTTTGGGCTTCAGCTAAATGATCCAATTTCGTGGAACTTTACAGGAACAGGCATTCTTTGTCAACTAAAACTGGGAGTTGCACGCCAACCCGTTTTACCACAGTCATCATGCACAATAGGATTAGTGAACAAATATGTTGACACAGTTCTTTTGGATGTTGACGGCTACACCATTCCATCCACGATCAGTAATGCCACCTATACTTACGTATTAGTTGAGCACGTAACACATTTAGTGTCAGATAATATTGTAGAAACTTACAGCAACGCCATAATACTCACAAACTCCGTAATACCAAGCGACACTGCAATAAACTTCACGGTTTACGGCGCAAGTGGAACAACTGCATTCGTTAACGTTACAATTCCAAAAACTTTGCTCAGGGCTGAAGGCTCACCATGGATTGTTTACCTAAATGGGACCGATGTTACATCAACAACTACTATAACATCTGATGCCGATAACACCTATGTTTACTTGGAATTTGCCTTTACCAGTCCAGTGACAATTAAGATTCAAGGATCATGGATCATACCTGAGTTTGGAAACATACTATTGATAGTGCTTTTCATGGCTTCTCTAATGGCTGTAGTCCTTGCTAAGACTTCAATTAGAAAGAAATTGTAAATTTAAACCTTAAATTCCTAAATTCCCTCTATTTTTTGAGCTTATAGTCCTCGGTTACATTTACTATCTTGATCAAAAAGCAAAAATATTAGATTTGCATCTAAATTTATCGCCTTGACAAACCTTATCTTACAGTTCATAGGCGTGCTTTCAGCGTTTTGCGGCATTATCGTAGTAAATTTTCTGTTCGTAATATATATCAGTGTGAAAAGACTCGGCGGCAGTCTCGAAAGAAAACAAATTTTCGTAATAGGCAGCGTTGCACTATTGTTCTTTTTAAGCAGTGTACTCCTGACCTCTTTGGGAGCATGATACCGTTTAGTTTTTATTCAAGAACTCGCATTTATTTCTTAGCTCAAACATGACGGGGAGACATATGCGGAGAAGCGAGAAGAGAAGCAAAATCAAAGGCAAATATCTAGTGCTTGCGATAATAGTAGTGGCGCTGATCATATTGGCAGCGATGGCAATAGTAGTATATCTGCCCAAGAAAAAACCGTCAATAATAGGATATCTTACTGTTTCTCACACAAAAAGCTTTGGAGAATTCCTTCAGGGTGACACGTTAGTTAACATAGTGGACTTAGGGCTAAGAATTACTGCAGTCGGAGGAAATGCTACTAGCATAGTGGTTCAGGTCGATGAGGGTATGCAATTACATCCAGAAAATGATGTTTATAAAGAAATACCAAAAGGAAACTACTCAGACGTTGTAATTCAATTAGAGGGATGCTATCTTCCCTTAGAAAACGGCAAAGCCACGATACACGTTGAAATCAGTTGCAGCCAAGCAGACGGACATGTGCTGTTACCCATCACGATACGCCAAGAAGACGTAGTTGGCACGCATGGTTAATTTAAGCGCTGTTTATAATCTTGACCTTTAGTTTTCTGATTAGAACAGTAGCTATGGTGAGAACCATTAATATAGTGACGATAATTATGGATGTAAATTCTGGAATAACAGTTGTTTCTCTTATTTCAATTTTACAATCGGCTGTTGTTTGGTTGTAGCTGAAAAATACGTATGCATTCTCGACATCGTTCAGCAACGGATATTGCAATACGTGCGAACTGCCGTCGGTGTAATAGATTGTGATGTTCCAGTAGGTTAAATTTTCGTAGGATAGCAACCCATTAGGAATTGCAACTCTGCAAGCATAGTTGCTGTTAAGTGAACCATTCGCAAAGAGGTTTAGGCTGTTTTCTGAAATGTTGAAACTACATGTTGTTATCGTTGCGTTTGTTGAGACTTGTACCTGAAATGTTTGCTCTCCTAGTAAAATGTTAAAACTTGTCAAAGGATTCACTAGAGGATAATTATCTCCAGAATAGCTTTCATCAAAAATTCCATCGCTTCCAGTTTCACTCTGGCTAGGTCCATGCTTCAAATCTGCGCCGTTATAATCACTCCAATAATTTCCACCTGATGGATAACCGTTATCAAAATAGTTCACACCACCGAAAGTAAAAACTTGATTGGTGTTGTTGATGAGGTTATTGTGATAGAATTTATTATATTGAGATGTAGACTCTGCAATGTAAATTCCATAGGCATTATTTTCTATGGTGTTGCCAATAAAAGTGTTGTTACAGCTTGTATCATGAAGGTAAATTCCACTCTGAGCACTTTCAGAAAAGTTGCTGTGCATTATTTTTGTAAGGTTTGAAGAAAGAATTTCCACTGCGTAGAATACATTCCGAGTTATTGCATTCTTTACGGTTACGTTTGTTACATTGTAAATACGAATAGCAGGAGCCTGAACAGGAAAACTAGTGTCCGTGTTCTGTAATGTGAGGTTTTCTATTGCAACGTTGTTTGCAATGACATGAAATATATACTGTGCCGTGCCATTACCATCTATCACTGTTGTTTCCGCATTTTCTCCAACTATCGTCAGAGATTTATCAACCAAAATATTCGATTCCGGATACGCTCCAGATTTAACAAAGATGGTCTCTCCTTCGGAAGCGTTGCCCACAGCCCAGCTTATCTTCTGATAATTGTCAGGAACGATTATGCTGTTGCCAGAACAAAATCCTAAATGCACCTGTTCACATAACATAAAAGTCCCAAAAAAAACAAAAGCTAACAGCAAACTTGTCTCCATCAAGGCTTTTGCTTTCACCATCGCATCCACAAGCCTGAACTCTAATTAATCTAATGTATGTTGTTGTAAATAAACTTGCAGTTTAAAACAAATTCATTTCACATAACAATTCTCACAGGCAAAACTTTTGACACTATGCTAGGGATAATGAGCGTTTATATGTGCAAGCATAAGATTTGTGGAGACACCTATACCCTTTTCGAATGATAAAAGAAACATTACATTGCAGTTCGTTATAGAAGATTGTTCCGGAAGTTTTAAATTTGTTGAAATGTTAAATATCTGGTTGCCGAGGGAGAAGGGAAACCATGAAGGTACGATTAGCTATCGTACTCGTTGCACTTTTTGGACTAATTCTGATTCTGCCCTTTTTTGCTTCGCAAGTTTGGAACGGCACCTCAACTAATGCATTATATGTCCATGCAGAAGGGGCAACTATTTGGACGGATAAAGGCGATTATAATCCTGAAGAAACAGTAACCATTTTTGGAAGCGGATTTTTGGCTAATACACAGGTCATGATTAACGTTACGGCTCCAGATTTAAATGTAACCACGATTTATGCCACGACAGACGAGTCTAGCGCTTTCACGGCCTATTACACTTTAGACGGCATGGGAGGAACATACACGGTAGTAGCGACGGATGGAACAAATACAGCCACAACAACATTCACGGACACCACTATGTATTTCACAGCAACTATTTCGCCAACCACAGCCATTGCTGGCGAAACCAAGTCATACACCATCACAATCCAGAACTACAAGTACAATAGTCCGGGAGTTGTTTTGGGCTCTGCGACGATAGCCATTCCTTCAGGCTTTACATCCCTGTCAATTATAAGCGTGTCGTATCCTTATGGAAAACCGTGGACTGCGACTCTTGACTCTGGTTACATAAAACTCAATGCTACGGCAGATTCTTATAAACTCTCTCGCGGACAATCTGTTTCTGTTACTTTCTCGGCTACTGCTCCAGGAACAGCAGGAATATATACTTGGACTACGAGAGCATGGACGGACAGAGCGTGCGGTAATGAACTCTTCTTAAAACCCATGACGACCCAGCCCAAAGTAACCGTATCTGGGGGATCCACAGTTTCCATTACGATAACTTCAAATCCAGCTACTGGTTCGAGCTTCATCAAAGTTGACAGTACAGCATACAACACGCCACACACGTTCACTTGGACGGTAGGCACCACCCACACGCTTCAAGCCCTATCCCCAGTGTCAGGGGGAACAGGTATCCAATATGTTTACACTAGTTGGAGTGCATCAAGCTTTGGAAGTTCCACAAGTCAGACCTATACCTACACTGTGCCAAGCTCTGCTGAAACCGTTACAGCAAACTACAAGACTCAGTATCAGCACACGATTACAAGTTCGCCTGCTACAGGAAGTGGCTACGTTACTGTTGATGGAAGTGCGGTAACAACCCCGTACACGACGCCTTGGTGGGACAGTGGCTCATCTCACACGATAGCTGCAAACTCTCCTGTCACTTTAGTCTCTGGACAAAGCCGGTATATCTATTCAAGCTGGAGCGATTCTGGGGCTCAATCACACTCGGTATCGCCAACAACAGTTACGACTTATACTGCTAACTTCCAGCTTCAATATTATCTTTCTGTTACTGGTGGAAACAATCCGATAGGTGCAGGATGGTACAACAGCGGAGTCTCGGCTACTGCATCATCAACTTGGATTTGGAATACTGTGGCTTGGCAGAGTAGAATGGCTCTAACGAATTGGCAGTTAGATACGGTGAATCAGAACCCCAGCCGTTCAAATACTGGAGATTTGACGACTTCCAGTATAATCATGTCGGCGTACCACGTGGTTAATTTTGTTTCGACAACTCAATACTATCTCACAGTCACAGGTGGAAACTCCATAACTTATGGCATGGCAAGCCCCACCTCTGATAATTGGTATGATAGTGGGCAATCAACAACTGTATCATCTAATTGGGTTTGGGATATAGTTTCTGAACAAAGCAGATATGCCCTAACCAACTGGCAATTAGATGCGGTATATCAGAATCCGACCAGAC
>Ga0172366_10000621_pt1 | contig 26133 bp, 18 predicted proteins | sample LakKivSesite69cm_FD_114533 | JGI IMG/M metagenome (GOLD analysis project Ga0172366, IMG submission 114533) | Sediment microbial communities from Lake Kivu, Rwanda - Sediment site 69cm | ecosystem: Environmental > Aquatic > Freshwater > Lake > Sediment | place: Rwanda: Western Province, Lake...
AAATTGGTATTGAATTAGTAGGAACTCCCGTCGGTATTAAAGACGGTGGAGTTCTAGAACTGGATTTAAGAGAAGTAGAAATCAAATGTCTACCCTCCCAGATTCCTGATGCTTTATCCTTGGATATTAGTCAGCTCAAGATTAATGAGCATATCACTGCAGGGCAATTACCGCTTCCAGAGGGGATTGAATTGATTACCGATCCTGAAAGAATCGTGGTTTCAGTTCATCCGCCTACCAAGATAGAGGAAGTAGTAAAAGAGAAAGAGGAAGTTGAGGAGGCGGTGACCGGAGAAGTAGAAGGTGAAGAAGCCAAAAAGGCTGAAGAAGAATCTCCCCGGAAGAAAGAATAGTCCCCAATCAAAGAGGAAAGAAGGAGTAAAAGACCTTATTGAAGATTGTAGTTGGTTTAGGTAATCCAGGAGAAGAGTACCGATTTACTCGCCATAACATAGGTTTTAGGGTAGTAGATGAGTTAGCCTGGCTGGAGAATCTCTCTTTTAAAAAGGTAAAGACCTATTATTCTCTGGTTGCCCATGGAAAGGTAGACCGGGAGAAGATCATCCTGGTCAAGCCCCAAACCTATATGAATTTAAGTGGAAGAGCGGTAAGTAAAGTAGTAAGTTATTACCAGATAGATTTAAAAGATCTATTAATTGTCTATGATGATTTGAATCTAGAGTTAGGTCAACTAAGAATTAAGAAGAAGGGTAGTGCCGGCGGTCATAAGGGGATGGAATCGATTATTCAATCTTTAAGTAGTGAGCAGATACCTCGTATCCGGGTAGGAATTGGTCTACCTTCTTCTCCAGTTAATCTGGACTACAGTAATTATGTACTTTCTAATTTTACTATTCAGGAGGAAAGACAAGTAAAAGAGTTAATTTGTCGAGTAGTAGGAGCTATCCGCAGGATTATTCAGGATGGTTTTGAAGGGGCGATGAGAGAGTACAATAGAAGATTAGAATGGTCTTAGATAAGGGTTAGTCAAAAGAAATAAATTTAAGGGACATATTTATAAATATGTCCCTTTTTTATAGACAAATTATCGGCGATTAGATAAAATAAGCAGAAGATATTGCTCGGTTATTCTGGTTTAGCCGGGTGGAAATTATTAGTATATTTTCCCTCCTTTAAGCCAGATAGGGAGGAGGTATGGTAAGAATGATGCAGAGAATAGCGGTCCTGACCAGTGGAGGAGATTCTCCGGGGATGAATGCGGCTATTCGGGCAGTAGTGCGTACTGGTATCTTTTATAATTTAGAGGTATGGGGGATTGAGAAAGGATTTGCTGGTCTGTTAGAGAGCAAGTTTCGTTTGATGAATCTTCCTTCGGTAGGAGGGATTCTCCATCGAGGAGGAACTATCCTTCAGACCTCGCGTAGTGAAAGATTCAAAACTCCGGAAGGTTTGAATACAGCTATAGAAATATTGAAGCAATTTGCCATTGATGGCTTGGTAGCCATAGGTGGTGATGGTACCCTAAGAGGGATACGAGATTTAAACCACTTAGGGGTACGGGTAATGGGGATTCCTGCTACCATTGATAATGATTTAGCCCGGACTGATATGGCAATAGGGGTGGATACCGCCCTGAATACTATTTTAGAAGCCATTGATAAGATTAAAGATACTGCTTCTTCTCATCAGAGGGCTTTTGTAGTAGAAGTGATGGGTAGAAATTCTGGTTATCTTGCCTTAATGGGAGGTATGGCGGGAGGAGTGGAAGTAATATTAATTCCGGAAATCCCCTATAACTTAGAAGAGATCTCGATTAAATTAAGAGAAGGTTATCAAAGAGGCAAGACCCACTGTATTGTCATTATTGCTGAAGGGGTGGGAAAGACTGATCAGGTGCAAAGATATCTACAGGAGGAGATTGGTTTTGACACCCGGGTTACTATTTTAGGTTATTTACAGAGAGGAGGATCCCCCTCTGCTTTCGACCGAATCCTGGGTAGTCGTTTGGGCGGAGCAGCAGTGGAAGGTTTACTCCAGGGAGAGAACGGGAAGATGGTAGGATTGATAGGCAATAAGATAAGATTTACTGACCTGGAAACAGTATTAAGTACACAAAAGTCTATTAAGCGAGATATTTATAATTTAGCCCTGATTTTAGCCCAGTAAAAAGACCTTCTAAAGATATTAAATAGCTGGCTATTTAATGAATAACCTACAGAAAGGAAGCTTAAATTAGTAGAATGGCTTTAACGGGATTATTGTCTCTCTGGGAAGAATACGACCAGTTTAAAGACATCCTGAACTCTCTGCAAGATAAGAAAAGCAATAAGCTGCAGATTTTCGGTCTAAAGAATAGTGCTCGTTCTTTTTTACTTTCTGCCCTGATAGAAGAAGTGGAAAGTTCATATTTAATCCTTACGGATACCTCAGAAAATGCTTTATCCATCTATCAAGATTTGTCTACTCTCTTGACCCAATTTCCAGTACAGAATATCTTTCTCTATCCTTCTTTTGATATTCTACCCTACGAAGATATCTCACCCGATCCCCAGATTATTGAACAAAGGGTAAATATCTTAAAGCAACTTATTTTAAAAAAAGAAGGGAGTATCCAGGAGGAAATAGTAGTAATTACTGAAGTGAAAGCCCTTCTATCCAAATTAATTACTCCGGAATATTTTCAAGCCCTCAGTCGAGAACTCAGGGTAGGAGGTAGCTTAAAAAAAGAAGACTTTATACAATTTTTATTGGCTCAGAATTACCAGCAGGTAGACCAGGTAGAAAAGAAGGGAGATTTCTCCACCCGGGGAGGAATTATTGATTTTTTTCCAGTGAGCAGTAAAAATCCCCTTCGTTTAGAGTTATTTGCTGACCAGATTGAATCTCTCCGCTATTTTAATGTCGATACTCAGAATTCCATTACCCGGATAAATAATTTCACCCTCCTACCCTCTCGTGAAACTTTCTCCCCTTCGGCTTCCGTCTCTTCCGGGGGCAGCTTAATTGATTATCTACCTAAAGATTTACTGGTTGTGCTTAATGAATCAGAATTGCTAGAGGAAAAAGCGGAAAAGTTTATTACCGAGATTATCCAGGTTTATCAAAAAGTTGGAGGAAAAAAAGAAAATACTCCCCTCCCTCCTTCAGCTTATTTTTTCTTCTGGTCAGAATTGGATGAGCAATTAAGAGGCAAGGAAATAATTTCCTTCTCTTCCTCTCTTTCTCCGGTGAATAAATGGAGAGATCAGGGTAGAGAATTCTTTTTCCAGGAAGGAGAAATAGGGTCTTACTTTGGTAATCTGGATGTCCTGGTCAGAGACCTAGAGAAATACTGGGAGGAAGAATATCGTATCCTTCTTCTGGTCAGGAGCGAAGGTCGAGCCAAGCGTTTGGGTGAAATATTGGAGGAGAGGGGGATAGAAGGATTCCAGCTGGGCAGATTGCCCGAATATCCTTTTACTAATTCTTTAATTTATATCTCTTATGGCTATTTGAATTATGGATTCCGATTACCCGCCCTAAATTTTCTATTAATTACCGAGCAGGAGATATTCGGCAAGGAAAGAGACCGCCGCTATAAACCTTTCCGCTATAAGAGTGAACCATTATCCTCTATGCTGGATATAGTGCCGGGAGATTATGTAGTCCATATAGATCATGGGATCGGAATCTATCGGGGCATAGTTAATCTGCTGGTTAGAGGAGTAAAGCAAGATTACCTCTTTATTGAATATGCCGAAGGGGATAAATTATATGTCCCGGTAGATCAATTTAATTTAATCCATAAATATATCGGGATCAAAGATCAGGAACCGAAAATCTATCGCCTGGGAGGGGTATCCTGGGAGAGGACCAAAAGAAGGGTTAAGGATTCCCTCAAGAAGTTAGCTCAGGACCTCTATCAGTTATATCTTACCCGCCAGAATATAAAGGGTTATGCCTATTCTCCCGATAACCACTGGCAACAGGAATTAGAGATGTCTTTTCCTTTTGAAGAGACTGAGGACCAGATCCAGGCTCTCCAAGACGTAAAAAAGGATATGGAAACACCCCGCCCGATGGAAAGATTAATCTGCGGAGATGTAGGATATGGTAAGACTGAGATAGCTATTCGGGCTGCCTTTAAGGCGGTAATGGATGGTAAACAGGTAGCGATGTTAGCTCCCACTACCATCTTGGTTCAACAACACTATGATACCTTTCGGGAAAGGATGCGTTCTTTTCCCCTTAATATCGATATGCTTTCTCGTTTTAGAAGTAAAGAAGAACAGAGAGAGATTATTGAAAATTTAAAAGAAGGAAAGATAGATATTATTATCGGGACCCATCGCCTAATTCAGGATGATGTGCAATTTAAGGATTTAGGTCTTTTGGTGGTGGATGAAGAGCAACGTTTTGGAGTATTGCACAAGGAAAAGATTAAAAAGATAAAGGAAAGTGTCGACTCCCTTACCTTAACTGCTACTCCCATCCCCCGGACCCTACATATGTCCTTAATTGGAGTAAGGGATTTAAGTGTAATTAATACTCCTCCGGAAGACAGATTCCCCATTGTTACTTTTATCTGTCAGAAAGAGGAAAGGATAATCCGGGAGGCGATTAGAAGAGAACTCCAACGGGAAGGCCAGGTCTTCTTTGTGCATAACCGGGTTAGAGATTTGCAAAAAGTGGCTCGGGATTTAAAACAACTTCTTCCTCAGGCGAGAATTGCGATAGCTCACGGGCAGATGGATGAGGAAGAACTGGAAGAGATTATGATTGATTTTTTAGAAAAGAAGTATGATATTTTATTATGCACCACTATTATTGAAATAGGATTGGATATCCCCAACGTTAATACTATTATTATTGATGATGCCCACCAATTTGGATTATCTCAGCTTTACCAGTTGCGGGGTAGAGTAGGGAGGGCTGACCGTCGAGCCTATGCCTATCTTTTTTATCCTTCTTATCGTTCTATGTCGGTTAATGCTCGCAAGAGATTGGAGGCTATCCAGGAGTTCAGTGAGTTGGGTTCTGGTTTTAAGTTAGCGATGAGGGATTTGGAGATTCGAGGGGCGGGAAATTTATTGGGTAAGGAACAGCATGGATTTGTAAGTGAGGTAGGATTTAATCTCTATTGTCATTTCCTGGAGGAAGAAATAAAAGAGCTAAAAGAAAAGGAAGAAGGAGCATATAGAGAAGGGTACCAGGAATATAGTCCTGTGATTGATGTACCCATAGAGGCATATATTCCGGAGCATTATATTTCTTCTTTAGGTCAGAGAGTATTATTTTACCGACGGTTAGCGGAGGTGCAGTATTTAGAGCAACTGGAAAAGATAAAGGAGGAGATCAGGGATAGATATGGAGTTTATCCTCCTGAGGTGAGGAATCTCCTAGAACTGGTCTACCTGAAAATATTTTTAAAGAGATTGGGGATTATTTCCCTGAAAGTGAGAGGAAAGATTGCCTTTTTCAGATACTGGTCTAAGCTACAGGATTTATCTCAGAAATTTAGTACCTTACCTTCCTCTTATCAGGAGAGAATAATTACCAAGGAGAAGAGACTGTTAGGTATCCTCCAGATAGACCTTAGCGGGATCGAAGCAATAGAAGTTTTGAAATTTTTAAAAGAACTGGTGTTTAATTTATCCAAATAAATAGATCTAAAATCTAAAATCAATATACCAAGGAGTAACCTCTAGGTAATTGAGGAAATGAGGTGGAGAAGATGTATCAAAAAGAGAAGGAATTATTGGCAGAAATGATGGACATCATTAGTCGGTTAAGAGGTCCACAGGGATGCCTATGGGATAAACAGCAGACCTTAGAATCTATAGCTTCTAATATCCTGGAGGAAGCTCAGGAGGTTTTTCAGGCTGTTCAGTCTAACCACCAGGAGAATTTGAAAGAAGAATTGGGAGATTTACTGATGGTAATCTTTATGCAGATGGAGATAGCCCGAGAAAAGGGTTTATTCACTTACCAACAGGTTTTTGAGGGAGCGATAAAAAAGTTCATCCATCGACATCCTCATGTATTCGGAGATATTAAGGTAAATACCCCCGAAGAGGCTTTAGCTATGTGGAAGAAGATGAAAAAGGAAGAAAAGGGAAATAATTTTAATTCTTAAAAGATATATGTTATAATGTATTTAATATTAATATCTCTTGGTTAATTAAATTATTCATCAGTATATATTAGGGAAGATTATTTACCAATCTCGAAAAATTAACCAAAAAATAACCAACCAATGCTCAATATAGCTGTTTCATTAATTAAATGACTTTAATTTTTATCTTAATTTTAAATCTAAGGTTTATTTTAAAAATTCATTATATAATTAAAGGATAAGGATAAAGAATAAAATTATCTTTGTATCTTTAAGATCAGAATAAAGATAATCCAATTAAGCTATCTGAAGGAAAGATAAATATTTGTTTTTAATTTGACCTCCCTGGTGGTTAATTATTTATTAACCAGCAATCAGTTAGTGAAATTGCCACTATTGAATAAACAATAATCATTAACTACCAGGCACTAAATACTATATACTCTTGACCAACCTGGAGAATTACTCAATGTCCGAAAATAAAATAAAACCAGTTTCCTTTAAGATAATTCTAATCACCCTCCTTATCGGATTACTCCTTACTGGTGCCTACTGTGGGATAAAAAGTAATTTAGCTAAAGAAGAGCTTAAAGGATTAATTATTGCCCAATTAGAAGAGATTATGGACCGCGGAATATATATCGGGAAGATCAAGAGTTATTCTCTTAATTCTTTAACCTTATCGGATTTAAAGATATATATGAATAGAGATTTAAAGGAAGAGGATTTAATCTTTACCGCCCAAGAACTGGTGGCTACTTATAATATTGACTTAATTTCTACTCTTAAAAAGCAGACTACTTTATCTATTGAGGATATCACTTTTAGGCAGGCAGAGATGACCCTGATTCGAGATAAAGAAGGAGTCTTTGATTTTGCGGAAAAATTTAATCTACATCTGGATAAGTTTCCTGATTTTTATCGGGTGAAAAAGATCAGCTTTGAGGACAGTAAGATAAATTATTTAGACTATCATACCACCAAAGAAGATGGCCTTTTGACTATAGCCCATTCAGTAGAGGGAAAATTTTATGTGGAAAACTTGCCTCAGATAGAATTTAGTTGTTCTGGTTTAAGAAGAGAAGACCAGAGCCCTATAACTATCGCGGGAAGTTTTTTTGTGGATCGCCAGAATTATTCCCTCGATTTTCTCCTTAAAGAAGCAGAAATTACCCATTTTCAACCTTATTTAAAAGAGACTGATTCTTTGAAGGTCAAAGGGGGAAGATTTAATTCAAATCTTCATCTTACCTGCCAGGACGATGCGGTTAATTCTGGATTTATACGTAGCGGTGAGGTTTCTTTCCGGGAGGCAGAGTTGGCGCCCGAATTTTTAAATGGTTTAGAACTTCAGCAAGCGGAAGGTAATCTTACCCTCAGTAATCAAAAGATAACCCTCCAGAAGTTTACTGCCTTTTATCATAATTCGCCCTTTATGTTGAGTGGGGAGATTATTTATGGTGAAGACCTTGCTTATCATTTAAACCTTACCTCTGAGGAATTTACTTTACCTGATATAGAAAAAGGTTTACAGGAATATTTCTCCTTCACTTCTGAACTGAATGTCCAGGGGACCTCCAGTTTATCTATGGAAATAATTGGCTCAGGAGATATATTTCAGTTTCAGGGGACCATCGCCAGTCCTAAGATAAAGATAGCGGGATACGATTTATCCCGAATGAATGCCGAGTTTACCTATGCTCAAAATACTTTCCGTCTGCAAGATATGAAGGCGGAAGTGGAAGGCGGGGTTATGGAAGGTAAAGGGGAAATAACCTTTATAGATAACCTACCTCAATATAATCTTTCTTTTCATTTACAGAAGATAGATACTGGCGGTAATTTGCTCTCCGCTCTTCCCTTAAAGGTAGTGAAGGAGGGTTTATGCTCGGCAGATGTGGATATTAAGGGCTCTATCACTCAGAAGGAAAGAATAGCTCTTTATATGGAAGGTGAGATAGCCAATAAATCAGGTACCTTATCCCTTCTGGTAGATGGTTTTATCTCAGAAGGAAATAATCTGAATTTACAGGTGCAAAGTTCCGGCATTAATCTTCAAGAGTGCACCGGAAAGTTTTCTGGTCCTGAGCTTTCTGGGAAGGCAAATTTTATCGGGAAAATCAGTGGCTCCCCCGAAAATCTTAAGATTACCGGGGATCTGGAAATCAGGGAAGGTCAAATCGCTGAATTTCCCCTGGATAAAATAGAGACCCGGGTAAATTATCAAGCTAATCGATTAGAATTAGAAGATATCTTCCTGCAGAATGAAGGACTGATAGGTAAGGGTCGGGGAAATATTACTTTTTCGGAAGCGCAAGGGATAAGGACGGATTTTGTTTTTCAAATAGAAGAATTAAAGTTGAATTACCTTGGGCAGTTTATGGAGGATAATCAATTGCCCCTTAACGGAAAAGCCAGGGGGAAGATTGCCCTGCAAGGGGGAGCCTCAGAAATAACCGCCCAGGGGAATTTGAAACTAAGCGATCTCCTTTTAGCAAATTTCGAGATAGATTCGGCAGACTTAGATTTTAGTTTTGAAGAGGGGAAAATAAAACTGGAAAGAGCCAAGATTGATTCTCCCGGAGTCCAGTATTATGCCCAGGGAGAAATAAATTGGCCGGAGGAGCCTTCCTTAAATTTGAGGGTAAATTTTTTAAAGCAGGATATCTCGGCCTTGCTTTCTAGTTTTCTTAGCGCAGATATCCTGAAACAAATTAAGGGACAGGCTACCGGTTCACTGGAGATAAGGGGTGTCCCGGAATCTCCCGATCTATCTCTTTCTGCCATCATCGAGTATGCTCAGATGGGAGAGGTTCCTTTAAATTCTGTCGAGATAAAGGCAGAGAAGCACGGTGCACAGCTTCAGATTAATCGCTTGACTTTAAAACAAAAAAGGGGTAAATTTAGTGCCCGAGGGTGGATAGATTTAGCAGAAGATAATCATCTGGAGATTTCTCTTTCCGCTGATCAGGTAGATTTAAAACAATTAGGTTACATTTTTAGCTTTGAGGAAGAGATTGAGGGTCTGGTGAGTTTTCAGGCAGAAATAAATGGCGATCTTAATTCTCCCTATATCTCCCTGCAGGGGGAGGTGAAAGAGGGGAAGATTGCTGATTTTTCTTTTGAGAAATGTGAGATAGAGGCCTCATATAGTCAAGATGTTTTAGAGATCAAAGAATTTAATTTAGAAAAGGAAGGTCATCTTATCCAGGGACGGGGTAAAATTCCATATAAATTTTCTCTGTCTAATCAAGAAGAGGCGATCTCCAGTATCACTGATCTTCCTTTAGATTTTAATCTGGTTTTGCAGAATGCGGATTTGAGCCTGCTTAAACTATTCTTTCCCCGGGAGATTAAACAAATTCAGGGAAGGGGCAATATTTATTTGCAGCTTTCTGGGAGCCTCAATCAACCAGTATTAAATGGAGAGATTTCCCTTCAGGATGGAGAAGCAGAATTATACTCTTTGCCCAATAAAATAAATAAGTTAAATGCCTCCCTTCATGTGAAAGATAATCTTATCAAGATAGAAAAAATGAGTTTTTTAGTAGATAATTATCCGATTAATGCCTCTGGTGCTTTACCTTTGGAGAAATGGTTTCCTCAAGATATCAATATAGATATCTGGACCGCCGAGGAAGAGTTTATCTGGCCAGATCTCTTTCAGGCTAAGATTAAACTCCAGGCTAAGATAGGTGGCTCCCTTAAGACCCCAAAACTTTCGGGTAAACTAACCATCGCGCAAGGAGAGGTAAGCTGGCGGGGATCTAAACAAGATCTTCCCTTCCAGCCGGCTGAATTTTTATCCCGTTTAGCCAGCTTACCAGGGGATATAGATTTAGAGGTAGAGATTTTAGATGACCTTCTGGTCCGAGTCAAAAATTCTGATTTGAAATTGGGAGGAGATATGAAGTTACAGGGTAATCTTTCTTCTCCTCGTTTAAATGGAGAATTAAAGATTAAACAGGGATATATCTCCTTTCTGGATAAAAGTTTTAGAATCTCCCGGGGTAGAATATTATTGGTTGATTCTCGCGGAGAAGATATGATTTTAGATATTGATGCGAAAACCAATATTGATGATATAGAGATATTATTAAAAGTAAGCGGGATCCTTACTCAGCCAGTAATGACCCTGAGTTCCTCTCCTCCCTTAAGTGAAGGTGAAATAATCTCTCTATTAATGTTTAATAAAAATTATACCGGATTAACCCAGGGAGAATTGGAAATAGTTTTGCGGGAAGAGATAATTAATTTAATCGCCCAGGGTTTAAGTATCAGATTTTTGAGTCAAATAGAGAATAGAGTGGCTGAATCTTTGGGGTTGGATGAATTTAAAATAGAGACTATTTTCACCAACGAATCTGGCTCGGAGTTTAGTCTTTTTCCTGATTTTGGTCTAGAATCTTTAGCCTTTAAATTAGGTAAATATTTTACCAATAATTTCTATTTGAGTTATTCGATGCCCATATTAGAAATGGGCTTGGGAGACCTGGAATTGGAATATAAATTAGATGAAAATTTAACCTTCAGTACTAAATTTGATTCTTTAGGTTTACAAAATAATGAATTTGAAGTAAAATTTGAGTTAAAATACGAATTCTAAGTAATATTAAAAAAAATTACCCTCAGGGAGGAATAAATGATGAAAGGGAGTAAGTGGTATTTATTATACCTTATCGTAATGACGCTGTTGGTAGTTCATCTTGCTGCGAATACTACCTTCGCTCAGACCAATAACCAGGGCAAGATCACGGCCATAGTAGTGGAGGGAAATGAAAATGTTTCTAAGGAATTAATTATTTCCCAGATAGCTTCTAATCTGGGAGATGTTTTTTCTAAAGAAAATCTTGAGAGGGATATGAAGGCGATTTTTGATCTGGGCTATTTTCAGGATGTGCGGATTAAATTAGAATCTTTTAGAAATGGTTATAAGGTGGTATTTGTGGTAGTAGAAAATGCCATTATTAAAGAGATACACTTTGAAGGCAATACGGTTGTATCGGAAGAAGAGATGAAAGAGATAATGATTGTAAGAGAAGGACAGATTTTATCTCATAAAATATTAAAGAATGATCTGGAACGCATCTCTCAGCTCTATAAAGAACGGGGCTATATTCTAATCGATTTTGCGGAGGTCGATTTTGGTTCGGAAGGTATATTGCGAATACAGGTTATCGAAGGTCGTTTAGAAAGGGTAGCCATCGAGGGTAATAATAAGACCAAAGAGAAGGTAATTACGCGCGAGATAACCATTAAAACCGGTGACCTCTTCAATTTTGAGAAGGCGAAGAAATCTCTCCAGAATATTTATAATCTGGGATTTTTTGATGATGTAAGTATGAGATTGGAGCCTGGCACAAAGCCCGATTCTATAGTGCTGATTATAAAGGTAATTGAGAAAGACACTGGGAAGATTGGGATTGGAGTAGGATATAATACCGAAGAAGGTTTGATGGGATATGCCGAGTATGCTGAGGCAAACCTCTTTGGGGGAGGACAAAAATTGGAAGCGGAAGTGGAGATTGGAGGACGAACCACTTATAAATTTTATTTCCTAGAACCCTGGTTGGCTGATACACCTACCTCAGTGGGAGTGGAGGCTTATGATAAGATTATAAAGAGAGAGAACAAAGAAGGCTCCACGGTAATTGGGGAATATGAACTGGAGAGGTTAGGAGGAAGACTTATCTTCGGCAGAAAGATAAGAGAATCCTTTAATCTAGGATTAGAGTTGAAGAGTGAAAGAGTAACCTATGCATCGATTTCTGGAGAATTACCTGAGGATATTAGTGAAGGATGGACCAATACCCTTACCCCTTCTCTTTCTTATGATACCCGGGATAATATATTTGAACCCACTTCCGGGTGGTTCCACAGTCTTTCTATAGAAAAGGCTGGTGATTTTTTAGGCGGAGATTATGAGTATACGAAATATAATTTGACTCTCCGTGCTTATATTTCTACTAAATTTATTGAAGATATCTTTAGTATGAGGAGTATCAGTAACATCACCAGTAATCTAAGTAAAGGAGTATTAGCTTTAAGGGCAGCAGGTGGTATAGCGGATACTCCCTTACCCTCTTTTGCCGAGTATCAAGTAGGAGGAATGAATACCTTAAGAGGTTATGATTTTAATGAATTTTCTGGCGATAAATCTTTAGTATTTAATATAGAATACCGGATCCCTTTAACTGACAGTTTCCAGGCGGTCATCTTTGCCGATTGGGGTCAGGCCTGGGATTATACGGAAGCTTTTAATCTCGAAGAGTTAAAATTCGGGAGAGGATTGGGATTCCGTTATGAGACCCCCCTGGGACCAATTAGGTTTGATTATGGGGTCAATGAAGAAGGAGAAGGAAAGAGTTACTTTAGTATAGGACATACTTTTTAAATAATTACCTGATTAGCATTAGCTAATTTAAGATTTAATCTTTAAACGATTAACCAAAAAATGAGTTAATTAACTAAATGAAATTTAAGGAGGAAAATATGCAAACATTGGAGAGAACCATAGTCAATAAAGCAATAGTCATTCTATGGTTATTAACTCTCGGCTTAGTCTTATGCTTTACCGGAGCAGAGGCAGCGGAGGCCAAGATAGGTTATGTGGATTTAACGGAAGTATTAGCCAAGCACCCTTATTCTCAGAATATCAAGCAACTTACTCAGAATCTGGAAGAAGAGTTGAAGAAGAGACAGGAAGAATTGAATAAGCAAGGTAAGGGGTTGAATGAGACAGAACTGAAGAAATTGGAGGACAAATTTAATAGTGAATGGGAGCCCATTAAACAGAAGCTCCTTTCGGAAATACAATCTTATCAAGCTGCTCGTTATGCTAATATTATCGAATCGATTAAGGCGGTAGGAGAGAAAGGAAAATATGATTTAATCTTAAGCAGTGAAATGAATGTTTCTTCTAGTGGGGTTAGCTTAAATTATCCAATTATTCTTTATGGAGGTGAAAACATTACCCAGGATATAATTGCTGAGGTTTTAAAGAGGGTAGAAGAAGAACAGAAAGCGAAGAAATAATCAATGAAATCAACCTTATCTATAAAAGAAATTATGAATATTTTACCTCACCGTTATCCCTTTTTATTGGTAGATAGAATTATTGAGCAGGAGGAGAACAGGATTGTCGGAGTAAAGAATGTAAGTATCAATGAGCCCTTTTTTCAGGGTCATTTTCCGGGATATCCGGTGATGCCCGGGGTGCTGATCATCGAAGCTATGGCTCAGGTGGGGGGAGTATTAATGTTGTCCCGGGAGGAAAATAAAGGGAAGATTCCTCTTTTCGTGGGAATTGATAAGGCTCGATTTAAAAAGCAGGTCTTTCCGGGAGATCAGTTAATCCTGAAAGTAGAAATCATTAAGCAGATTAAAGGCATCGGTAAAGCTCGCGCAGAGGCTTATGTGCAGGAGGATTTAGTCGCCTCCGCCGACCTAATGTTTACTACTATGTAAAAAAAGGTGCCAGGCACCTTTTTTTACATTAAGGGGGAAACTTGTGCAAACCATAAAGGCAGAAAATTTAATCAAGGTCTACCGAAAGAGACGGGTGGTTGATGAGGTAAACCTGGAGATAAAGAAAGGCGAGGTGGTGGGCCTCCTGGGGCCAAATGGAGCAGGGAAGACCACCACTTTTTATATCATCGTAGGTTTAATCAGCCCGGATGAAGGGAAGGTCTCTTTTAATGGTACGGAGATAACCAAGGTTCCTATGTATCAGAGAGCACGGATGGGATTGGGTTATTTGGCCCAGGAGCCTTCTATCTTTCGTAAACTTACCGTGGAAGAGAATCTTCTCCTCATTTTGGAATCTTTAGGAATAGAGAAGAGGGAGCAAAGAGACCGTTGTTCTTCTCTCTTAAAAGAATTACAGATAGAGCATCTGGCTGATTACCGGGGTTATATGCTCTCTGGAGGAGAGAGACGTCGAGTAGAGATTGCTCGATCTCTGGTTAGTACCCCCTCTTTTATGTTATTGGATGAGCCCTTTACCGGGGTAGATCCCATTGCAGTTTGTGATATCCAAGAGATTATTGCCTACCTTAAGGAGAAAGGCTTGGGAATACTGGTTACTGATCATAATGTAAGGGAGACCCTCAAGATTACCGATCGGGCTTATATTATGCACAATGGCAAGATCTTGACCCAGGGCACTCCCCAGCAGGTAGCTCATTGCGAAATTACCCGTAAAATCTACCTGGGGGAGAGGTTTAATCTTTAAAATAGTTAACCAACTAACCAATAGGAGTCAAAAAAGATATGTACAGTTTTATCTTAGTCTTCACTCTAATTATTATTAGTGGACTGATTGCTTCTATCGGTGACTACGTAGGTTTAAAGATAGGTAAAAAAAGAGTATCTATCTTTGGTTTACGTCCCCATTATACTGCGATATTTATTACTATAGTTACCGGTATTTTAATAGCCATTATTACCATTACTGTACTTACTATTTCTTCCCAGGATGTAAGGACTGCTCTATTCGGTATGGAAGAACTGAAAGACCAGCTATCCTATCTTTCTCAAGAAGTGGAGAACAGAAATACCCAACTATCTTCCCTGCAGGAAGATTTAAAACAAAAGTCCTCTCAATTACAGGAAGTAGAAGAGAAATTCCAGCAGCTTTCTCAGGAAATACAGGATAAGACAGTACAGCTTACCGATTTATTATCCGTGCGGGAAGAATTAATCAAAGAAAAGGATAAATTAGCCAAGGAAGTAGAAGAATTAAATAATACTATCAAGGCCTTGTATACCGGAATAACCTGGATGCGGGAAGGTGAGGTTATTTTTGGTTCTGATGAGCAGATTGCCCTTATAGTCATTCAAGGAGGGAAGACCACCGAGGAAATTAGAGAAGAATTAATCAAATTTTTAAATGAATCTTCAGCTTTAGTCTTATCTATGGGGGCGGCAATAGATGAACGAACCAATCAGGTCTTCATCATTGCTCAGCAGAATTTCGATGATATTGTAGAGAGCATTCACCATAGCGATAGCGATAAGCACTGGGTGGTACGGCTTCTATCCGCGATCAATGTCCTGAAAGGGGAGCCTATATTAGCTTATTTCTCTCTGATGGAAAATAAGCTGGTTTTTCAAAAGAATGAGGTAATTATTACGGAGGAAATTACTGCTTCTCAGATAAGTGGAGAAGTTGAAAAAACCCTTATGTCTCTTTTAAGGAAGGTAAATCTTCTGGCTGTAGAGAAAGGGATTATCTCCGAGCCCAGAACCAGTTTTGTAGGTTATGTCTCAGCGGTAAATCTCTATAATGTGGTGAAGAATATTGAAGAATCTGCCGGTTCTATGCGGGTATCGGTAATCTCTCTAGATGATACCTGGAGTATCGGTCCCTTAAGGGTGAGAATAGAAGCGGAACCAGTCTCCTAAGTCTCCCTGGATAAAAATGTGGACAGGCTTATATTTTAAGCTCTTTAGTAGATTTTACAATCTATTCCCTTTTTTTACTTGACATCTAATAATAAGAATGCTTATAATAAAGTTAAAATAAAGATAGTAAGAAGAGTTGATTTTTAAAAAAAATAATATAGAAAAAAATTTTGAAAAAATTTTTAAAAAAAGAAGGATTTTTTTTCTCCGTTATAGTATTTATAATCAACAATATTGAATTCAACAAAAAGGTTATCATCTCTCACGGATTAAAGTAGGAAGAAAGGAGGTGAAAAAATACTTGGACCTGCTTTAAGGCAGGGGAGATGATATAAAAACCAATTGGTGAGCTGAAAAGAGGAAGTATCAATGAGGGAACGATGGATACTCAAATAGTATTTCCTCCGGGAAGGTAAGCTGATTGGTTTGGTAATTAAGATAATATAAAAAAACCAAGGAGGAAAGAATGAAAAAATTACTTTTAGTACTAGTGTTAGTCTTCGCTTTTGCTCTACCTGTGTTGGCCAATCCCTTTGCAGATGTTCCTTTAAATCATTGGGCTTATGATGCAGTACAGGCTTTAGCAGCAAAAGGAGTGATCGTAGGCTATCCTGATGGAACCTTTGGCGGTGGAAGAAACCTCACTCGTTACGAGTTTGCCGAAGCATTAGCTAAAGCTTTAGCTTATGTGGAGGGTATGGATTTTGCCTCTGCTGAAGATGTAGCCATCCTGGAGAAGTTAGCTATTGAATTTGCCGACGAATTAGCTAATCTCGGGGTGACTGTTGCCGATTTAGAGGCAGCCGTGGGTGCTCATTCGGAAGCGGTTGCTGCTTTAGAAGAGAAAGTAGCCAAACACGAAAAATTCTTTGAACCACTTAAGATCACCGGTCAATTCAGAGTAACCTACGAGAAGGATGTTCTCCCCACCGTGGCTACTGCTACTCTGGTAGACAGAACTAGACTGTGGTTTGAAGCAGAAATCAATGATACCACCAAGGCGGGGATCAGATTACAGGCTCAGGATACCCTTTATGGTACAGCTGCTATAACCTGGAGTAATTTCTGGCTTGAACACCAAGGGGAAAATCTCTTCCTAAGAGTAGGAGATGTGTTACCAGATGCCATCGGTTTAGGATTAATTGCCTACTATGACACTGATGAATGTGATTCCTACACCTTTGATGGATTTTTAGCCAAGTGGACCTGGGAAGATGTAACTGATACCGATTTAGGTAACTGGACCTTCTTTGGTGCCGTGGAAGATTACTATACCTTACACGTAGCTACTACTCTCGGTGAGGAAGATGAAGTCGATCTTGGAGTTACTGCCTCTTATGATTTGGCTGCCGGTGGTTATGCAGGTGGTGTTGACTTGGCCTTTGACCTGGGTGAGGAAGATGAGGTATCCGTAGGTTTAGAAGGTGGAGTATTCTATGATCCGGTGGCTGCTGCCCTTTCCTATGCTGCTGCTGCTGAAATTGGAGCTGCCCTGGATGATCTCGATCTGACTTTGAGTGCATATTATGTACTACCGGGCTTTGCTCCTACCATGAGCGATTTTACTGCGGATATACTGGGTGGATATGTCCAGGCAGAATACCCCTTTGATGAGGAATTCACCGGTAAGGTCAAATTCACTTACGAAACAGATGCTGCTATGGCCGCTCCAGTTACTGAAAAGGTAAGAGGTACTTTGAATTATATTCCTGAAGATGCTGCTGAGGGTGAAAAGGCAGAAGTTTACTTGGAGTACAACTTATTAACTGCTGCAGTTACGGCCTTTGGAAAGTATATGAATTATCCATTATCTGATGATTTCATTCTGAGTGGCTTCGTAAAATATGTCTATCCCACCAACAATTACGTCGGAGCAGCTACTCTGGAATATGAATTGGCTGATGATATGGATCTTATGCTGGAAGGCCGTGTAGATAGTGATGGAGCAGCTCTCTGGAGTGCTGAGGCTCAGGTAACCTATGCTATAGCCAAAAATACTAAGTTGACCTTTGGTTTTGAGATGAATGATTGGAGCGATGATCTCAAGGATTACGACCCCATAGATACTTGCGAAGATCAGACTACTATACTTGATAATGTTGGCACTCTGAAGGCTCAACTAACCGTGAGCTTCTAAAATAAAGCAGCTTAAGGAAGTTAGATAGAAATAACCCCTGGAATTTTTCCAGGGGTTATTTTTTTGGAAAATAATTGCAGAAATTAAAGAAGCATATTATAATAAAATAGTCATTAGTTATTAGTCGTTAGTCGTTAGTGAATAGTCGTTAGTGGTTAGTATAGAGCAAAGAGCAAGAAGATAAGGAATCAAGGGTAGGGGCGCAATTTATTGAGTCCGTCTATTTCTTTTATCCTTTCGGTGAAATATATCCTCGGCCTAATTGGGTAGCAGGGGTGGAGAGCATTTTTACCTGTATATATGAATTTAATTGACCTGGCGACCGGGTGGCTGGGCGACCGATAGATTATAGACTGGTATATAGGTTAACTAACTAAATAATTAACTAACTAGATAACCAACTAAACAGCTAACTAGTTAAATAACTAACCAACCAACTAACTAATAACGACTATTTATTAACCCTCCATAGGAAGGCAGGTGTAAATAATGATCCTGAAAAAAATACTCTCGCTTACTTTAATCACTGTTTTTATCTTTACTTCTGTGTTGACTCATTTTTCCTGGGCGGTGGAGGCATCTCAAGAAACTTTACTTGCAGATTTATACCAGATAGAAATGACTATCTACGGTAAGGTTTCTGATCTCCCTCTGGTGGAACGGGTAGAATACTTAGAGAAAGAACTGGTAGGACGAACTCTTCCCGGAACCCTTACCAATCGGGTCAAGCAGTTGAAGGATTTTATTATTACTGGTACGGTTGACGACCCTTCAGTGCTCTTTAAAATTAATACTTCCCAGTGGATTCTGGACAAAAATATTACTGCCGTTCCCTTAATTACTAAGATTGAAAATTTAGAAAACATATTATTTGGTAAAACTTCGGAAGAGGTCTTGGCTATGCGGGCAGAAGCCATCTTCAGTTTATGTTTCAAAGAAGGTAAGCCCCAATTCGAAGAAGTAATAGTTCCTGCTGGTACTTTAATACTGATCAGTTTTTTAAATAGCGTAAGCTCTAATAAGAGTGAAGAGGGAGAGGCCTTTAATTTTCTAATCAAGGAAAATGTTTTTATGGGGGATAAATTAATTATCCCGGCGAATACTCGGGGAGAAGGGAAGGTAGTAGAAGCCAAAAAGGCTTCTATTTTAGTCCGTGCAGGAAAATTAGCCCTGGAATTTAAGCCGATTTCTGCCCTGGACGGTACTCCTTTGCCCTTAGTCTGGGGAGAGGAAGCAAAAGAAGAGAATAAAAGGATCGCGGTGGCGGTAGGAGTAGGAGTTTTGGGTTTAATTATCTTGAGCAGCCCGGTGGGCTTGATTGCTGGTGCCCTGGTTCCCGGCAAGAATGTCAAAATTGAAGAAGGGACTGAAATGTTCCTCCAGATTGAGCAGGACACCCGGGTAATCGCTCTAGTGCCGTAAATCATCAAATTAACTGTTTATTCGGTAGCTAATTTAGAATATACTACCTGGCTGATAAGCTAAAAAAAGTAAATAATAAAAGGGATAGATTGTTTTGGTTCTTTAAAATCTATCCCTTTTATTATTCAAAGTAATAAGTAATAAATTGATTAATAATATTTTATGGAATCGCTATAGTAGGGTAAGCATAGATAGTTACATCATTCAATCCAGGTTTTATAGATTGACCTTTCGAACCATATTCGTAAGTGGAGAATGCTTCGAAATTATGCCATCCCACCGGTACTTCGGGAATAACTAAATATCCCCACTCATCGGTAGTATCGATATAGAATCCATCCATATGGATATCGTAGGTATGATCAAAAATCATTATTTTTCCCAGTATCATTCTTCCACTTATAACATGAATCTTCACTATTCCGGTTTGTTCCCCAATTATTGATGAACATCCTCCGGTTACCAAAGCCAAAAAGGCGAGCACAATCACTATTAGGATAAATTTTTTAATATTATTTTTCTTCATAATCATTTTCCTCCTTTATGAATATAAAAATTTATAACTTTTTATTATATTAATACGACATAATTTTTGAAAATCCTGCTTTTTTTTATTTCCCAAAAATTGAGAGAGAAAGAAAGGGTGAAGAAGAAGAAAATTGGGGAATAGGGTGGAGGAATTAAATATTGAAATCGGAATTGAGTTTTTTTTAAGGTATTAGAAAGAAAATTATTACTATCTTTTTTAAAAACTTACTTTAAGAAAGGCAACATCTTCCTCTGGCTAATTTATTAGCCTTCTAACCGGATAACTAATTAACTATCTAACCAACTAACCAATTAACCAACCAACTAGCTAACTAACTTATAATAAAAAAAGACTGTCTAATTGATTATTTCTCCCCTCAAATTAGCCAGTCTTTTATATCTTAGTATTAAGATTATATCAAGTTTATTTTTTTAATTAAAAACAATACGGATTACAATCAATATCATAATACCAATCAAATTTAACATTGTTAGTCCCACAATATATGTAGGGATATTTAGTCCCCCAGCAGCAATGATCTGTTGATTCAACATAGATTTCATGGTAACCAATGGGGACATTGTAAAGGGTGGCATATCCATAGCTTCCATAATCAGCAGTCATTCCCCAGTACCAACCGTCTATCCAAACATCATAAACCTGAACATCGGGATCATAAACACTTAAAAATATAGTTCCCGTGGTGCATATCACCGTTCCGCATCCTCCAAAGACTATGGCCAGTAATCCCAGAGCTACCAACAATAACCCTACTTTTAGGATAAGATTTTTCTTCATCTTAATTCACTCACCTCCCCCCTCATCTTTTTCTCTTAATGACTACCTCTTCTGGTAGAAATTGTAGAAATTAAGGTATTTATTATATTATCTCTTCTTATTTTTAATCTTACTACAAATAAATGATAAAATCCTTTTTTTAAAGAAAATATTTTTCCAGATTTTTTCGACTTATCTTTCCTAATATGATATATTATTAAACATAAAGAGATTGGCTTTGCTTTTTTAACCGTTCGATCAAAGATAGTAATTATTCATATATTCATAAAAATTGTTTAATTCCAGCTTATTTCGAGCTTTAATCGAATAATCATTAAATAAGAAATAATTATAAAATATCATCAACTAATCACTATTCAATTACTACTGAGTACCATCGACTGATTACTAACAAATAATAAAGAAGGGTAAATTTAATGAAGAATAAGTATCTAATAATTTTAATCCTGCTGATTATTTCCAGCCTTCTGACTGGCTGTTTTTTGTTTCCTCCCCATAACCTTGCCGAATGGACGGTAATGGTCTATCTGGATGCAGATAATGATTTAGAAAGTTTTGGGATTAAGGATATCAATGAAATGGAGTTAGTCGGTTCTACCTCTCAGGTAAACATCCTGGTGCAGATAGATCGCATTCCTTATAATGTATTAGCTTCTATTTATCAGGGCCATTTAGACGATTTTTCCAATAGTGATTGGACTACTACTCGTAGATACTATATTACTAAGGATGTTGACCCTATCCAGATAAATTCTACTTTGCTGGCTGATCTGGGAGAATTAAATATGGGAGACCCCCAAACCCTGATTGACTTTGCCAGCTGGGCTATCACTAACTATCCGGCCAAAAAATATTTGCTGGTTATCTGGAATCATGGGGGAGGATTCCGGGATTCTTCCTCTCCCACCAAAGATCTAGCCTGGGATTATACCGATAGCAGAGATAAGATTACTATGCCCGAACTGGAAGATGCCCTTTTGGCCATCAGCAGTCAAGCTGGCCGAAAATTAGATATCTTGGGGATGGATGCCTGCCTGATGGCGATGACTGAAGTGGCTTACCAGGTAAAGGATTTTGCCGAGATTATGGTGGCTTCTCAAGAGAAAACTCCTGCTGATGGTTGGCCTTATGATACTATTTTAGGAGAATTGGTCACCCAGCCCCTGCTGCCTAAAGAAGAATTGGCTACTCAAATCGTGGATAAATGTGTTCTTTCCTATCCTTTCTATAATGTTACCTTCTCTGCCACCGACTTAAGTCAGATGGATACTTTAGCCGGACAATTATCCGATTTAGCTCTTGCCGTGATGAGCGATTATTCCACCCCCCATAATCAATATATTCAATGTGGCGAACAAAGTCAGTATTTTGAAGACCGGGATTTTGTAGATTTATTCGACCTTTGCCAGCAATTATTAATTCATTCTAATAGCGGACCGGTAAAAAGCATAGCTACTAGTATCCAGCAAACCCTTAATTATGCCCGGATAAAATCCTTTAATAATGGTGGAGCATTAAAAAGTTCTAAGGGTCTTTCCATCTATTTTCCCTGGTATTTTGTTTATAGTAATTATTATAATTTCACCAATTTTGCGCAGGATACTTTCTGGGATGAAATGCTTTTACATTTAGGGCTATAATGATATTATTATAATATGACAAGACGAAAAAAAATTTGGTTTATATTAATCTTAATAATTATTCTGGTCATAGGAATTTATTCTTATTTTTTTTATAGTAAAGAAAAGGGAAAGAAGGTTAAACAATCGGAAGTAGAAACCGTAGAAATAGAGGAAGAGGAAGTTATAGTAGACGAAGCTCCGGTTAAAATAGAGCAAGGGAAGGTTATAGGAATGAAAGCCGGAGTAAAAGAATGGGAAATAGAAGCAGAAAAGATATCTTTAGCCCAGGATAGAAAGATGACGGTCTTTGAAAAGATTAAAAAAGCGGTAATCTTTAGAAACAATGAACCTTACTGGAATATTCAGTTGGAAAAGTGTATTGCCGATATGGGTACAAATAATATGGAATTAGTAGGCGGGGTAATCTTTGAATCTCGAGAAGGAGATATCTTAAAAGGAAATAGATTTTACTGGAATTCGTTGGATCAGATTTTATCCAGCCTGGAACCAGTAGAATTATTGGTAGAGGAGAATCAGATTACCGCCGACTGGATGTCTACCGATGTGGAGCTGAATAAACTGAAATTAGAAGGCAAAGTTCAGGTAATCTTAAAACTTAATTAAGGTTAATAGTAAAATAGGATAATAGGTTAGGAAAAAAATATTGGATAGGCAAAAATTCCTTTGGAATGAAGGAGGATCAAGATAGATGAAGAATAGTAATAGTCAGTTGAACTATCTGGTTAAATTAGGATGGTTATTTAGTTGGGGGATAATACTGGTAGTATTTTTATTCTTTAATGCCTTTAATGCCTTTAATGTCCTGGCGCAAGAAGAAGAGAAAGAGGTTTCCGAAACCACCGAGGTGAGTATCCAGGCAGATAGTGTGCTTTACGATAAGGGTACTGATAAGATGAACTTTAAAGGAAATTTGAGGATTATTCAGGAAGATATTGTTTTAACTGCTGAGGAAGCTGATTTTGACGTGGATCAGAAGATTGGACAGATCAAGAACAATATTCGACTGGTACAAAAAGATATTACTATAACCGGAGAGACCCTGGAAGCCTTTCTTAACGAGAAGAGATATATCTTTCAGGGAGAAGTAAAACAGATTCAAGAGCGAAAGGATGAAGAGGGAAAGGAAGATAATATTCTCTGGAATGCTCCTCAACTGGAGATTTTAGCTGATAGCCGGGATATTACTGCCAGCGGGGGAGTGAAGATTTTCAAGAAGGACTATACTATTACCGCCGAGCAGGCTATTTATAATGATCAGGAACAGAAGATCGATTTAAAAGGAAAGGTAAGGATAGAAGAAAAAGACAGTGACCGCTGGATCTCTGGCGACCTGGCTATCTTTTATATCGAATCCGAAAGATTAGAAGTCACCGGCAATGTCCGCAGTGGTATCAAATTAGACTAATGACAAAAAAGGTGCCAGGCACCTTTTTTTACATCGAGGAGAAAGAAATGAAAATATTTTGGAAATGCTTGATAATATTGGGATTGTTGGTATTGTTGGGAGGATGTGCCAGATTGCCTGATGGACCAGATGGTCCAGGAGAGACTCAATATCAAGTCCAGATTACTGCACAAGTGCAAGGACAGATTAATTCTGATTCCAGCGAGGGAAAATATTATCTAGTTATGGATATAGATGAGAATCCTGCGGATGGACCTGGATCTAATATTTCTCTCTGGGATGAGGAATATTATTATATTAAAGTTGAAGGTGGATTCTTTTATTTTGCTCAAGTCGGAGGAACGGAGTCTTTCTTGGGGAGCGGGGAAATTATTGAGGGGAATAAGATAAGAGTTACTCTTGATCTGGATGACTTAGATAATCCGAAAAGATTGGATATCAATGTGGTAACTGCAGATAAAGATAATAATACTTATGATTCCCTGGATGGTAATTATTTCACAATCGATACTACTATACTCGGTGCTACCAACACCCGGACTGATTCTTCCGGTGATTCGGGAGAAGGAGGAACTGACTTCGATATCATCGAAGTGACTACCCTGATTAAAACTTTGTAAAAAAAGGTGCCTGGCACCTTTTTTTACATTATTGCTGTCCGATAGTAATTTTTTCGGTAGGGAAGGCTTTGATATAAAGTTCTAACCAGAAAGATTTGGTGGCTTGTTTGTAATTAAAGCGAATTTCCCGGCAATGCAAATCCCGGGTAATGCCCACTACACTATTTTTTAGTTCAAAATCCTCTAAATCTATTATTCCTTTGTAATTTAATTTCCAGTTATCACTCAGTTTAAGGTCCAGGGTGGAATTTATCTCTTTGCTCCACTCTTTCATATTTAAATCATAAGAGGTATTAAAATTCATCTTCCAGTCTTCTTTGGGTTGGTATTCTAATTTAGCGACCAGGCTTCCGAAGGTCTCGTCCACAAAATTGTAACTGGTAGATAAATCTAACCTGATTTTATCGGTAGGAGTGAAAATCAAGGTTCCTTTTACCAGATGGGTCAGGGGAGCAATATAATCAAAATTAAAAGGAGTGGGTCCTTCGGTTTTGTTATAATTGTAGTTCAGGGTTGCGGATAGATAGGGATTATAAGTGGCCTTTACATCTACCTTTCCTCCTACTAAATAACGAGCCTCTCCAGTTAAATAAACATCCTGCCGAAAGACACCAGCCGGGATTATACTTATATTATCTCCTATAGTAAAAGTTCTTTTCAGATTAAAGATGAACTCTCCCCGCCAGTTATCCTCCTCGGTAGCATATTCATAAAAATGAGCCACCGAGGCATTAATATCATAGGAAATCTTGGTCTTTCCCAGGAGGGTAGAACTTTTTAGGAAGAAAAACTCCGGTAAACGGTCAATTATCTTGGAAACATTCTCCCCAGTAAAATCATCACCCTCTAAATCAAATCTTTTTTCGGTGACCAGGTTCAATTTATAACCTTCACCCTGAAATTTTAATTCCCATTTGGGAAGGAGCTCTAAATCAGCAAACTCCTGAGTAGAGGGATGATTATCCGTGAAGTTTAAGGTGAGTATAGAATTTAATTGGTCACTGATGGTATAATTGTAGACTGCTTTAATATTACCATTAATATTTAAGTTATCTAAATCCGTACCCGTGAAATTATATCTACCCGTCAGCTGAAAGGTGTAATCTTCCCCGGTTTTCTCTAAGGTAAACTGGGATTTCAAAGTGTTACTGGCTAAGGTTCCTTTTGGATTTTTCACTCCCGAATAATTTAAGATTAATTGGGTAGTTAGATCCTGTTCCTTGAATTCCTGCTGATATTTTAATTCTCCGGTAAGATTAATCTTGTCTGTATCTTTATTCTTAATCTGATAAAGATATAAAGAGGTTTCACCAGGATTATTTTCTCCTCCGATTTCCAGAGTATGGGTAAATCCGGTACCTATTCCCTTTTTTTGCAGCCAGTCAACATAAATAGTGCCATAAGATTTTTCGGTCATATAATAATTAAAATTGGTCTTGATGTACCAGCCATCAGCACTATTCTGTCCAATCTTGGGGAGGATGGGTTGCTGGGTTTTACGGTCTAAAAAGATGATAAAAAAGGGAAGGGTGATAATCTTTTTATTTCCTTCATACCAGGAGATATTACGAACGATGATCTTATCTTTGGGATAAATAATTATCTCTTTAGCCATCAGGTGATAGTGAGGCTCTTCTAAATCACAGGTGGTAAAGCTTCCTTCCTTGATTTCCACCGTCTCCGGGAAATTCTCCATTTTTTCTCCACTAAAATAGATCTTTCCCTTTACTCCTTCCCCGGTTAATTCTCCTTTCAGGCGGATGAGGATTATCTTTTCTGTCTTCCAGTTATAGGTCACTTCTTCACAGTAGGTTTCTGTCTCTTCCTGCTTTAAGAAAACTTCCCCGGAAGCCCAGAATAAATTTTTATTTAAATTAATCTTTAATAGATTACTCTTTATTTCCGTATCTTTATATTTTAGTTCCACCCCGTCCCGGGCGATGATTATATCTTCCCCTTCTACTTTTTCATAAGTGATAGATTCTGCCTTTAAAGAAATCTCTTCCTTCGTTCCTTCTTCAGTTTCTTTACCTTCTTCTTGGATGGATTCTCCCGTCTGTTCTTCTTCGGCTTCAATTACCGCTGTTGAAATTTGCGTGGAGAGAGTTTCTGGTGCTTC
>Ga0172366_10000624_pt1 | contig 26083 bp, 20 predicted proteins | sample LakKivSesite69cm_FD_114533 | JGI IMG/M metagenome (GOLD analysis project Ga0172366, IMG submission 114533) | Sediment microbial communities from Lake Kivu, Rwanda - Sediment site 69cm | ecosystem: Environmental > Aquatic > Freshwater > Lake > Sediment | place: Rwanda: Western Province, Lake...
AGCAATAGCTTAGGCGCCCAAGTCTTCCATTTCCCCGCTCTCGTGAACCGATCGGCCTCCACTGTCTTCCTAGCGGCAGCCATCAGTAGGGCCCAAGCGAAGTCGGCCACGGTTTCCGTCAGTACGCCCGGGGTGTTTGTCACGACGATGCCTCGCTTGGTCGCCGCGGCGACATCTATGTTGTCGAACCCCACGGCGTAGTTGCTGATCACCCTCAACCTAGGGCATTGTCCCATGAGCTCTTCGTCGACCGTATCCGTCAGGAGGCAGAGGAGACCGTCCTTGTCCCTTGTGTGTTCGACAATGGTATCCCTCGGAGGCGGGAGGTCTCCCAAGTGGATATCCACTTCGACTTGATCCCTGAGAAGCTGAATGCCCTTCTCGGGAATGAGCCTCGTGACGTACACCTTCTTCCTAGGTGCGCTCATAGGCCCTTACCGAGCGCAGCGTTCAACGCCGCCTTGGATCGCGCTATGACTGCTCGCGGGTCATCTGTGGGGCCGGGCTTGACCTCGAAACTCACTATGGATGGTGACTTGCGGAAGTATCCAATGGACTCAAGGCTGGTCAGGAATTCCCTGAGTTCGGGAACGCCGTTACAGCCCCCAGGTGCCCCGAACTCCGGGTGCGAGTCAGCATCGGGGAGGCAATTGCCCATGTGCGCGTGTTCCAGCACGTCCTTGGCGAGAGGAAGCGACGTTGACGGTCTCTCCTTGAGAAGGGGAAGATGACTCAAGTCAATCGTCAACCCGATGCTCCTGCGTTGCTTCCTCAAGGCCAAGACGAAGTCCACCGCATCAGCTGTAGGCCCGATCAATCGCTTCTTGTCGACCTCGCGGTCAAAGGACTCAATTGAGACCATCATTCCTTCTCCGGCATAGTCCGAGATCTCAAGGACGGAGTCCGCAGTAGCGGAAAGGGCCTCCCTCCTTTTCTGAGGCCCTGGGTCGGGCCCGCTACACAAGACGAACATCATTGCCCCGAGACCGTTTGCTTCGTCCACTAGCTGCTTCACGAAGTCCAAGGACTCATTGCGGGCTGAAGGCTGGAGAGAGCCGAGGTCAACGTTTCGCCTCAGAATGGGGATTCCTCCGCAGAAGACGACGCGCATCCGCGAATCCCCAAGCAGCATCGCGAGGTCACGTCTGACGGAGGGATCCTTGACCCAGGACACCTCTATCGCAACAAACGCACCGTCTTCTGCGATGGACTTCGCAGTCTCAAGGATCGGGCCTTCGCCGTCAATGGTCTGAGGGAAGGCTACGGGATGTACGATTCCCAAGTCGAAGGGATAGTGTGACATGATGTGTGAGACGTGCATCACTAGGATTTAACGGTTGCACATGGCCTACTCACGTGACTTCCCACCTCCATGTTCCCCCCTTCCGACCATCGCCTTCAGCTTCGCTCTCGAACGGCCTCTGGCAAGAGGTCTAGATCGATAGCCCAAAGTACCATTTCACGCAAGACGAAGATCGACGGACGACGGAATCGGTCAGCAGGGAATGACCTGCATGATTTCCAAGACGGCTTCCTTGCCCCTTAGGTTGACAGAGGATGAATGTCTGCACACTCAGCTTGTTCTCCGCTTGATCCCCAGCAATTTGAGGTAGCGCTTGAAGTGTGTGGCGATAATCCCATAGTGCTCTTCTTCATTGTCAATGAGAACCGCTCTCAATCGATCTCGGAAAAGCCACTCACCATCGTCATCCCTGGCGGTCAAAACCGATCCAAATGTGACGTGCAGCAGCTGTCTCCCGGAATTCCCTTCCAAGAAGACCCTTTCCAGAGCCTCATCTCCTACTTCTCGTGCCCTTGGAACCTTAGAAAGTTCCGTGCCAATCTGATATGTCTTCTTGTCTCTTTCAAAGCAACCTGAGCTGTAATCAACGATCTCGCGGAACAGGGAGGGGTCATGTCTTGCCACTACACGAAGCGCCTCTAAGTAGCTAGTTCCGGCTGTTTTCAGATGAAACAGATCACAGGCTAGCCTCCCAACAGAGGGGTAGACGGAGAATTTGTCGCTTCCCGAGTGAATGCTGAGCTTGTAGGGGCCACAAGACCTTGCAGTGACCACGTGATCTCGCAGGGTTCTCTCGAATTCCTGCAGGTCCCCCTCATAGTCGATGGCCTTTTCGAACTTCCCCACGAAGTGAATGGCCAGACCCTGAACTTGAACGTTCAATCGCCTTAGCTCCGACGCAATGAAGAAGTGCTCCAAGGCCGAGGTCGGGTTCCTTGTTTCGTCGAACGAGACTTCCAAGTCAAAGGGTTCTCCGTCAGAAAGGTAGTCCAAATGAGCTTTCAACCTGGAAACGTGAGCGATTGCGGGCGAATACTTTACAATGGTCCTGGACAACTTGTCCCCTGAGAACGCAAGTTCCAGGAAGTGGCCCCCGTAGGAGAGGTTGAATTTCCTATCCGAATACATCTCCTGTATCTCGCCTTCTTCAGATCTCAGGTCGTCCCATGGGATCTTCGCTAGCTTCTCTTGGATCATCCCGGGGTCATATCCATCAGCATTGTCGTCCACGTAGTCGGACGGATCTAGCGTGTACATGGTAAAACCTGCCTCGAAGAAAGCCTCGATGTTTTCGTGATCCTTCAGATGATCCGCGTCCGCGGCAAAACCACCCCTGTAGCCCTCCTGGAATACGGCCCAAGAAACGTCGTCCATGACCTCCTGCGGAGTCCGGCCAGTTCGCGTCAACTCGCGAGCAGACTGTTGAGCGAGAACGGGGAAGATACTGAACCCCTTCAGAGCACGGATATGCCCCGGCGTGGATAACCCGATACGGTCCCCCGTTCCTATTGCAGGCGTCAGTCCCATCACTTGCGGTCGGGTGAAGGGAAACAGCTCACGAAGTGCGAGAGCATTAGCATGGTTACATGGGCAAATGTGATAGTCGAAGCTTACTTCGTCGATTATCAGTTCTCCATTTTCCTCTGCGATGAAGCGCCCGTGAGAGGCATCGGATTCCGAGCTAGGATGGAGTATGACCAGTTTGCCTCTTCGGTCTTCCCTGATGATGAAAAAGAAAACGCTTTCTTCCCGCATCGTCGAGGAATCATAGAGCTTGACGTAACGATTTCGACGTCCTAGGAATCCAACGAATTCCTTGACCGGATGCCTCATGACGCTGTTTCTCTCCGGGAAGGGCAACGTTCAGCCACCTCTCGCACGAAATCGATGGTGGCCCTCTTGAACCTATCGTGAGCAGCCCTGAACTCGGCCATGGTCTTTACCACGGGTCCGAAGCTTGACCATTCGTCCGGTCCGAGTCCGCCGTCGCCGAGTTCACCCTCTATTCCAACACTTCTGAACTTCTCCATCAATTCTGGCGTAACTTCGTAGGCTTTGCGGAAATCTTGGATACTAGATAGCTTCCGAAGAATGTCGGGGTCCGGGTCTCTCATGATCGCATCCTCGTATCTACGTGGATCGAAGCCCTCTTGGCGGGAAGCGCGCAACACGTTGCTCTGATGGTTCGGAAACTCAGTATTCGTCATGTTCCTCCGCGCCAGCGTAAGGAATGTATCGCTTGGTTTCCTCTTCGATGCAGGCAGGATGTCAATCTTGTCCATGATTTCCCTTGCCCCAACTTCCGATACGCCGAACTCCCTTCGAATGTGAGTGAGCCACTTGTCTAGGTTCTCGCGACTAAAGAAAATCCTATAGACCCTCTGTGCGACGAGAGTGCCCGCATAGCCGATGGCCTCTTCAAGTTCTGCCAGTGACCTTAGAGTCTCCTCGCTGGAGGCCTCACCGACCTCGGCGGCGGTAAGTGCGTCCACAAACGCTCGGTCAGTCAGAGTCTTTAGGTATCTAGAGGAGCAAACTATCCTCACTTTTTCCTCTAACGACGCGGTCTTGTCTAACTCCTCCAGAGCGCCAAGCCCCTGCGCGAGTTTCCTCAATATCGTCTCCTTGTCGGGTGTGTCTTCCAGAATAGCGTTGAGGACTCTTTCGGCTTCCGTTTCTCGAATATGGCTTTCCAGCCGCCCACCCATATTGGTCTCATATACCTGGGTCAGGGACATGCCCATCCTCTTGGCCCTGGCCATCCCCCTCATGGCGGCCATTATCAACGTGGATTCCTGTGCGACCGCAAAGGTCACTGTATTGTTCGTTCCAATGTCCATCCCGTTAACCGCTGCAGTTATGTCGCCGGCAACTGCGCTTTCTCCTGCGACCTTGAACACGATGTTCGGTCTGCCTCTTTCCTCTTCGCTGGGATAACCCCACATCAGGTGGGCATCGTATCCTCGCAGGAATTCCCCGGCGGAAGAGTAGATCTTCAGGGCATCCTCAACACTGCCCTCCAGACTCCCCGCCACGCTTGGGTTAAGCTGATAGCTAACCATGCCGTCGCGCGACTTCGACAGGAAAGCGATGGGTCGAAACACGACCAAGTTGGGCCAGAGCGCGACCATGGTGGCCTGCATGACGATCTCATCTCCGAAGTTGTCCGGGTGACTGTGCCACTCAGGATGTCCTTGCACCACTTCTCTGAAATCATCCCAGAGGCTTGAGTCATCGTCGTACGCTCTCGCAGCCAGAACCGGGTTAGTGGAAACCTGCACAAACCCTAAGTGCCTCAACCATCTAAGCCCAAGTGCATAGTCATTCCCGAATTTACACAGCCCCTGCGCACTCATCTTGAAGTAGACGTTCTCCTGAACCGCCCTTCTTGCCGCAAGAACAAAGGTAGCCGCAAGCCTTCCCCTGACTAGCTCCCCTTCGATTTCTTCTGCCATTCTCGCCACCATGCTCGTTCCTGACGCCACGATCTTCATATCGTGGATGAACTTCTCGACGACTGCTCTTGCGACCGGGCCCTCAGAACTTGGATCTACTTGTGCTTCTGATGATTCCCATATTTCCAACGTCCTTACGATATGCTGAAGGGTCTTCTCCGCCTCTTCCTCAGAGAAACCAACCCTCTTGCTCTCTGCTCCTACCGTATTGAGCGCTATCTCAATCAACGCTTCGTAGGCTCTTTGACGAACGCGGATCTTGCCAATCCGAACATCAGCTGGGTCATGCGGACTCACCTCACTCTTCAGGAACTCTAGGTTAAGTTGACGGATGACATTGCCAACGGTTTCGGATAGCCTGCCGACCATTTCCCTGCTTAGGAGATGATCGGCTGCCAACCTAGAACGACCCGCTAGGACGTTCTTGAACACATGATCACTGTGATCTAAGCTTCGAATCGGCAACTCAAGTCCTTCAGGCTTATCTTCGAAAACAGTCTGACGAACATCAATCACTTGTCTCATTCCACTACCACTTCCGTATCATTCCCGGCTTTTATTTAGGTGTTGGGATGGGATTGAGGCGACGACACTCTACTTCTGAGACGAGAAGCATACGGTCTCGGCCATCGCCCCCCTGCGGTCCTTTGCGGAATTCCCCATTATGACCCCCACCGATAGGAGATGTCTTGCTCAGCCCACCCCTCGTGCAGGTAGGAGGCCTCTTACGTCTGGTCTGACCCTGGCCTCTCGTTCCCCTAGTGACCGAACAGAGAGGTTTTGGGCGACGAGGTGCCAGGGTCGTGGATGATCTAGATCAGCGATCCTTCTGTCCCCGTTCGTCTTGAGCCTATTTCCTCCCTGCTAACCTTGTGCGCACCGGCTCTCTGGCTGGCCAGCCACACCTGGGCCGCAGCCACATGTCAGGGACCTATTGAGACCTCGACGGCGATTTCCTGAGCGGACGGAGACCCCTGAGAGTCCGTTCTATGGCGGGGGCAACTGAAACCCGCGAGGCCGGGCCAGGGATAGTATCAGTTGATATCAGGCGAGAGAGCCCAGCCTTTCTGAGTGCGGAAAGCGCGCTCCTTGTCAGCAGGGCGTGAGTGACCAACGCATCAACCCTCTTCGCGCCGCTTCTGCGAAGCTTCTTCACGACCTCGGCCAGAGTCGTCCCTGTGCTGACGATGTCGTCAACCAAGATTGCTGTCCTCCCCTTGACTGGGACCGAGCCAGTTATTCTCACTTCGCTGTCGCCGAGCCTGCTCTTCCTCAGGATCACGTAGTCTGTCGAGAGAGCTTTCGACACGACGACTGCCCACTGCTCGGATTCGACATCAGGTCCTACAACCACCGCGTTCACCGCACCGTGACGCTTGGCGTAGTACTCGGCTAGGAGTGGCATTGCAGAGATATTTGTCGAGGGAATGCTGAACACCTCGCTGAGTTCCTTGAAACGATGTAGGTGAGTATCAACCGTTATCAGACGATCGGTCCCTGCGCTCTCCATCATCTTCGCAACTGCCTTGAAGCTCAAAGGCTCGCCGTGTCTGAAGCGCGAGTCCTGACGCGCGTACGCAAGATAGGGCACGACTCCCGTCACGGATCTGCAACCGGTCCCCCTCAGGGCGTCGACCAATAGACAGTACTCCACAAGGTAATGGTTCGGCCTCATCCCCATTGACTGAACGACCACGACGTCCTCCCCTGTCACGCAGCCCAGCACCCTCACGCATATCTCGCCGTCCGGAAACTCCCTCGTCGAAGTGGTGACGAGCTTAGCCTTAGAGACCTTAGCCAACGCTCGAGCCAGCCTCTGCCCTGAAGACCCGTACGTGACTATCAACTCAAACACCCAAGCCCTTGTGCGGCCCTCTGGCCGCGACTCCCGCTATGAAAGATGACGGAGCGTATAAGCTTATCCAAGGGAGCTAGAGTCGAGCGAACTCGAAGGGGCCGGTCGCTCCTTGGTAGAAGGGCTTCTCTTGAATGAGGACCAAGCATGAGCCACCGCTGAGTTCAGCCTTGAAGAGACCTCCGGACACCGAGAAGACCTCCCAGCTTATCGCGTCCCTGTAGGTCCCATCCGGGAGTGGTACCTCCACCACCTGGGGGTCTCCTGAGCGCCTGATCACTACTACGGCTATGTCTTTCTCAGTCCACCTCTGAAAGGCCACCAAGTCCGTTTGGTCGTCGATTGCCGTGAACTTGAACCAGCCGACTCGTAACGCTTCCGAGTCAGTCCTGACCTTGATGAGCCTCCTGTAGAGGTCCAGCATCTCGTCGTCCCTTCTGTTCTCATCCCAGACCATCGATCCCCTACAGTCAGGATAGGGCCCGCCCTCAAGCCCTAGCTCATCGCCATAGAAGATCACCGGTGAACCTGGGTAGGTCAGCTGAAAGATGGCAGCCATCATCGCCCTAGCCTTGTCTCCCTCGCTGGCTGTCACGGGCCTCGCACTGAACTCATCGCCTATCTGGTTGCACTTCGATAGCACGGCTGACCAAGGCATGAGTCCTTTGGACTGAGTCAGTTGGGCCGCGAACTCAGATGGAAGTGTCACGCCCCGGAGGAAGTACTCGCTGATGGCGTTCCTGAAGCTGAAGTCCGTGGCGGCGTCGAACTCCTCAGAGTGAAGCCATGAAACTGGGTCAGTCTTCACATCACCCACGAGTACGGCGTCCGGTTTTGCCCTCTTTATGGTTCTGCGGACCTCGGCTGCGAAATTGTGAGGAATGCCTTGGGCGACGAGCAGCCAAATACCATCCAGATTCGCCTTCTTGATCCAGTGTATGACTATGTCCTTGACAAACCCCCTAACCTCATAGCTACGGAAGTTCAGCTCGGGCCATTCTCTCCTGTCCATATGTGCCTCGTATGGAGGACGTTGGGGCGCGCGAGCGACCACGCTGAGTATTCTGGCCGCCAAAGATAGCTTACGCGCGATCGGGAAGTCGTAAACGGTGTACCAGTTCACGTACTGCGAGGACTCCTGATTCCTGACTATGTCCCTGAACGCGAAGAACCCCCTGCCCGTGTGGTTGAAGACCATGTCCTGCACCACTCTGATGCCCTCCTTGTGAAACGCCTCAACCACCTCTCCGAACATCTCATCGGTTCCCAGATGCAGGTCCACGTGGTAATAGTCGAATACGTCGAAGTTGTCGCTTGAGGGTGATAGGAAGACCGGCATGAGACGGACGGCCGTTATGCCGAGTTGCCTGAGGTACGGGACAGCCTGGAAAATCCCGGCAAGATCCCCGCCGAAGTGCCCGTCGCGTATGGCCGGCTTTCCCCAGGGCAGGACTCCTTTGGGGTCATTCAAGGGGTCGCCGTTCCTGAAGCTGTCGAGGAGAATCTGGTAGTAGACGCAACCGAGGGCCCAGTCAGGGCAGTCGTGCGTCGGCATTCGCCTTGGAGGGAAGGGGAAGGGCTTGCAGTCCAACAGTGAATCCGCCGGGCCCTCCGAGCCAATGAAGACCTCCTTCACTCCATCCACAACCTTGAACCCGTAGTCGAGCGAGAAGGCGACAGGCAACCTGCACTCGAAGTAGTCGAAGTATCCATCGCAGGAGACCCAGTCCATTGGCACCAGCTTACCGTCCTTGGGAATGAGGTAGACCCTCTCTACATCCTCTCGCGCCGTCCGGAGTCTGAAGATGGCCTCTTGCCGGAATACCTCCAAGAAGGGCAGGTACTGGTCGTGATAGAGCGAATCGTAGTCCACGGATCCGTCTGCTCTGGAGGTAGGGGAGCTCGGTGCGCCGAACTTCATGACGTTCACCTCGATTCCCTCGGCGTTCTTCCTGACCTCAGGGTTTTCAGGGTCGGTCGCCAAGCGTGCACCATTGATAAGGAATGCGTACTCGTGCTCCCCTGCCAAGAGCCTCAGTACGATCCGCCAGACCTCCCCGTGCTTCTCCATGGGGTGAGTCCTCCTCGAAAAGCCGTCGATCGAACACAGGAGGTAGACGCTCTTAGCCCTCGCCTCGGTGAGGATGATCTCGACAGCGTACCTCCTAGAGAAGCCCCTATCGGGCGAGGGCGATTCCCGGATTATCGAGATCCCCATGTCTCATCTCTCGCCTCGAGAGCGGCGAAAGAACCTAGTCATACGTTGCCGAGGACCTTTCCGAACTCCTCGTTCGCCTTCTCGTAGCTCTCCTGGTCAGCCACATCCACGAACGTGGACTTGGACTCGTAAACGTACACCGGCAGGCCATCCCCGGCAATCCGCCGTACGACCTCGTCCATGCTGATGACTTCGCCCTCCTTGATGAACTTGAAGACCTCGGGTTCCATCACGAATATGCCCGCGTTGATCAGGCTCCTAATGACGGGCTTCTCCTCCCAGCTCAGGAGCTCCCCATCCACGTCAGTCTTGAGCTCGCCGAACCTCAGCGGGATCTCTATGCGGCGGGCGACTATGGTGACCTTAGCTCGCTTCTCTGAGTGGAACCGCAGGACTGGGTCTATTGGTGTGTCCGTTATGATGTCCGAGTAGGACAGCACGAACGTCCCATCGACGAGCCCCTCGACTGTCTTCAGCTGACCCCCGGAGGAGAGCGGCCTCTTCGATCTAGCGTATGTGATCTTCACCTCGTAGTCAGAACCGTCGTTGAAGAAGTCCTCTATTATCTTGCCGAGGTACGCGGTGGCAATCACAACCTCGGTCATACCCTCCTTTGCCGCCCAACTGATTACGTGGCTTAGGATGGGCCTGTCCCCCATCGGTAGCATCGGCTTGGGCAGGAATAGGGTAAACGGCCTCATTCTCCTTCCCAGACCTCCAGCGAGGATCACGAGTTTTGGCTTTGCCAAGTCAGGTCACGACTCCGGCCAGTGTGTCGTAAGGATCGTATAGCCCACCCAAGCTACGAGCGCGAAGAAAGAAATCACGACCATTGTGGTGACCAACAGAATCGCCATCTGAGAGAGCCCACTCATCAACATGCCGAAGTAGGCCAACAAGCCCAGTATCGAAATCGCGATCAGGCCAGTGCCCCACACCTTCTCCTTCAGCATGGCCGTATGTCTCAAGATCGCCGAAATTCCTCATTTAAGCTTACGTGACCGCGAGCGAATTCAGCCCACTGCCCTAGGGCATGGCAGGATTCATGCGAGGGTTCACCGTCAGCGCACGATGGCGAGGCAGAACCTATGGCCGCTCGTCTCGACTCACTAGGGGTTCGACTTCGACTCTAAACCCAAACCTCTTGCCGACCTTGAAGAGGTCCTTTTGTGCCCTCCTTGTGAACTGCCTGACGTCACCTGCCGGAACCCCCACCCTGATGACGTCGTCGAGTATGTCGACGCTGTAGCCAGCGGCCGAGCCGCCGAGAGCGTTCTCGACCGCAGCCATGATCTGCTGTTCCCTCCTCCCCCTCCTCTTGCTGACGGGGACAACGAAGGTCTTCTCGCCGAACACGTAGAGCTCGTACTCGACTTTTCCGGTCATGAGGTTCCTCATCATAACGGTGGGCCTAGCTAAGTCTGGTCTGGCGAGACCGATCGGGATCTTGACAACTGTCTCAAGGACGTGGGCGGACACGACCTCTCCCCCGTCCATGAAGAGGATCGTGTCTATGATAGACGGGATCAGCCCCAAGTCAACCCTGTGCACAAACCTCTGTACCGCATCTATGGCGGAGGTGGCGTGAACCACCCCCACCAAACCGATACCAGCTAACCTCAGGTCGATGAACAGCTCGAAGTCAGAGTCAGACCTGAGTTCATCGAATATTGTGTAGTCTGGCCTGCTCAGGAGGAGCACGTCGTGTATCTCGCTTGGCGTGGCCATAGTCTTCGAGTATTGGGTGATGTCGGGGGGGAGCTGGAGATCCCTAGGGCTTTCGACCGTCTTGACCACCTTCCTCTTCGACTTGTAGAACTCGGCGAGCGCCTGGGCGAACGTCGACTTGCCCATTCCGGGAGAGCCCGCAATGAGTATCCCTTCGGCCCTCGTCCCGATTCTGGAAAGAACGTCGCCGGGCAGCCGGTAGTCCTCCATGGACTTCCTGACGACGGGCCTTGCCGCTGTCATCTCAAGCCCGTCGGAGAACGGGGGCCTAGCTATGACTATTCTGCGATCTCCCAACTGCACGATAGTCGACCCCGGCTTGTCAATCTCCACGAATGTGGAGTCGCCCGAAGCTGACTGGACGGCGGCCATTATCTCAAGTATGAGGGACTCCAGCTGCTCGCGAGTGGTGGGACCGCCTCCGACTTCCTCGAAGGTCCATTTCCCGGGGGACCCTTTCTTTATTCTCGGCGGAACTCCCTCCTTCAGATGGACGGACATCACATCTCCACCGAAGAAGCTGTCCAAGCTCAGAAGCCTCACGGGACGCCTGTAGACCACTGCTAACCCCATTGCCTCGGCGGACTTCGCGCTCAGCGGATCACAGGTCACCAGGACGGCGTTCTCGGTCCTGGCCATCTCGCGGGCCACCTCGCGAGCGTCGACCGTCCGCGCGGAACTCGAAAGGAAGGCGACCTCGACGCCCCTCGCCGCACAATCGTCGGTAACTCGTTTCAATCCCTTGAGACCCAGTTCATCGCCGTGCTTTGCGCGTACCTCGAATTCCTCCACCACCTGGAGGGGGATTATGACCCTACGAAGCTCCTTGGAGTCTGATATGACTGTCCTCGCGATGCCGGTGTAGATAGAGGACGGATCAAGCACGGCATCACTCAGTTCGAGAGCGCTATCTCCTCCTTGCACCACAGATCCACTCGGTGAGCTGAGCCCGATGCTAATATGCCTTGACCCCGTCGAGCCCAACGGTGACCGGACTCTCAGAGGAGCTCAGTGAATCACTCTGAGCTTACCTGCTACTCCGAAATCAGCAGTAGTACTGCCCCCCAATCTCGCCGTCAATGCGGTAGAGGACACCTCCGGATACGGTCACAACTGGGGACTGCGCCGTCTCCACCCGTAGATGGTCATGGTGCCTCCCCGCGCTTGAGCCTGTTCGAGTTCGAAAAGGTCTCCAGAAGGGATATTCCATCTATCATGACGACAGGAAAGTCTCAGTTCGCTGAGTCGGGCGAGTGCTTGGCAAGTGGGATTGATGCTTCCCGTTCCGCTCCCACCATCGTCTCGTAGAGTTCCCTATAGAGGCCGCCTTGCCTCAGCAACTCTTCGTGCGTGCCCTCCTGCACGATCCTTCCCTCTTCTATGACGCATATCTTGTCCGCCGTGACTACGGTGGAGAGTCTGTGCGCTATGATGATGACCATCCTTCCCTTCATCAGCCTCTGCATTGCGGACCTCACAACTTGCTCTGAATCCGGATCCACGCTCGACATCGCCTCGTCAAGCACCAGCACGGACGGGTTCGCTAGGAACGCCCTGGCTATTGAGATCAGTTGCTTCTCACCGGTGGAAAGCCCCACCCCTCCCTCTATCACCTCGGTGTTATACCCAGCCTCTAGCCTTCTCATCCTACCGTCTATGCCCAGAGCCTTGGCCGCAGTGAAGACATCCTGCTCAGACATGTCCGGGTTGGCGTACCTGATATTGTCCATGACCGTTCCCGAGAACAGGAATGGCTCCTGGGGCACCATCATGACCCTCCTGCGCAACGATTCTTTCCGAATCCGAGCGATGTCGATGCCGTTGATCCTTATCGTCCCTTCCGTGGGCAAGTAGAGCTTCACGAGCAGCGAGGCCAGCGTTGTCTTCCCAGCTCCCGTTGGACCCACGACAGCGACTGCCTCGCCGGCCTTCGCAATCAGGTTGACCTCCCTGAGGACGGGCGTCCCCCTCTCGTACTCGAAGCTGACGTTCTCGAACACTGCCTCCCTAATCTCGGCCGGAGCATCCACCGCGCCCTGTGGGTCCTTTATTTCGGGCTCTGTGTCGATCACCTCAAGGATCCTCTCCGAGGCCGCCAAGGCTTCCTGAAGGCTGTTGTACAGCATCGTGATTTCCCTCACTGGCCAGAAGAACCTGCTCGAATACACCATGAACGTGACAAGTGTCCCGACCATCAGAGCGCCGGATGAGACCCAAGCTCCTCCAACGATCAGAAGAAGGGATGTGCCAAAGACCTCGAGCACCTCCACGATCGGGCGGAAGCTCGAGGTGACCCTTGCGGCCGAAAGGGAAGCGTCAACGTACTCCTCGCTCACCCTCTCGAAGGACCTCTGGGCCTCCCGCTCCCTCCCGAAGGCCTGGATGACTCTGATCCCTGTTATTGACTGTTCTATCTCGGAAGAGACAGACGCCATCTTTTTCGTCCTGTCCCTGAAGGAGACCCTGGCCCTTGAGGAGAACCACCAAGTGGCCAAGACGACGAGGGGTACGACCAATATCGCGACGACGGCCAGCCAGAAGTTGAGTACGAACATCACGACCAGCATTGCGCCCATCATCAGAAGGTCGTTCAGTGACGTCAGGAGGCCCGAGGTCACCACCATGTTAACGGTGTTGACGTCTGACATGACCCTGGATATGAGCCAACCCACTTGCCTCCTCCTGAAGTAGGAAAGTGATAGTCTCTGCAGGTTCTCGAACATCATCCTCCTAATGTCTGTGACCACCCTGTCACCCAGCCAAGCGGTTACGTACATCCTCAGCGAGCCGAAGGCCCAGTCCGCCACAACTACCCCGGCATACGCGAGCGAAACCCACATCAGGCCCTGAACATCCTTGTTCGCTATGAAGTCGTTTATCGCAACTCCCAGCAGGTACGGCCCCGAAACGCCAAACGCTGCACCGACCACTGTGAGGAGGACCGCGAGTGTGATCCTGCCCTTGTACGGAGCCGCGTACCCGAGCATCCTCCGGATCAGGTACCCGTCCGGAAGCCTCCTCTCAACCTCGTCCTCGCCGAGTCGGATCATCCACATGCCCATTCTCTGCACTTCACCCCTCGGAAGCCCCATCGGCTATCTGGTCAGCGAAAAGCTCCCTGTAGGCTTTGGATTTCCTGAGGAGATCCTCGTGTTTCCCCATGGCGGCCACTTTCCCGCTGTCCACCATTACGACTCTGTCGGCTCTGCTGGCGGTCGCGAGTCTGTGGGTAATGATGAAGGTGGTCCTTCCTCGAAGAAGTTCTCCCAGGGCTACCTCAATCTCCTTCTCTGTGGCTACATCGACGCTTGACGTTGAATCGTCAAGTAGGACTATTCGGGGGTTCTTCACTGCGGCCCTGGCTATGGCGATCCTCTGCCTCTGCCCCCCAGAGAGAGTAACACCCATCTCGCCCACAGTGGTGTCGAGTCCCTTGGGGAGCGACGATACGAAGTCGTATATCCTAGCGGCCTTTGCCGCTTCGATAACCTGTTCCTCTGTGTAGGACCGGTCGCCGAGCGTTATGTTGTCCCTCAGAGTGGTCGGGAATATGAAGGGCTCTTGGGGAACAACCCCTATGAGCCTTCTGAGAGAGGCGACCTTCAGGTCCCTGATGTCCGTGCCATCGATTGTCACCCTACCTGAGGTCACGTCGTAGAACCTTGGTATGAGGTTGACGATCGTCGTCTTCCCTGATCCTGTCCGGCCCACCAATGCTATCTTCTCGCCGGGTCGCGCCCAGAGGTCGACCTTCTCGACAGCTGGCTGACCCGCGTAACTGAAGCTGACATCCTCGAACGAAACCTGCCCCCTCGCGCCGGTGATCTCGACCGCGTTCGGCCTGTCCGCAACCGCTGCCTTAGTTCCCATGATCTCGAATATCCTTGTGGCTCCCGCCACAGCCCGTCTGGACCGCTCAAGCATGAACCCAAACATCCTGATCGGGTTCAGGACCATTGACAGGTAACCCACAAGAGCAACTAGTGAGCCTATACTGACTCTGCCTGAGATGGCCTCCTGCCCACCGTACAACACAAAGTAGGCTGTGGTGATTCCAAGAACCAAGGACATCAATGGGAGGAAAAGTGCTCTCAACCTATCTCCCTCGATGGACAGATCCAAGAGGCTTCCTGCCACTGAGTTGAACTTCAGGAGTTCCTTCTGTTCACAGGCAAGAGACCTCACGGTCTTGACACCCACGAGGTTCTCCTGAACGGTGGCCGTGAGGTGTCCGTACGTTCTCCTGATCTCGTCATGAATCGGACCGATGACTGAAGGGAACTTCGTTGCGACGAGGAGAACTAATGGAAAACTCAACAACGAAACGAGTGACAACTGGAAGTCAACGCTAAACATCATCACCAGCGAGATGAGGAAGGTGGTGAGGTTAATGAAGAAGAACGGAACCATCCACCCTAGAAAGCGCTCGATCTCGTCAACGTCACTCGTCAGCCTGGAGATGAGCTGTCCCGTCCTCGCCTTGTCGTAGAACGCAAAGGACTGGTACTGGAGCGACCTGAATAAGTCAGACCTCAGGTCGAATCCAACTCTGTTGCTAACGTAGCTGTCAACGTACATGGTCACAAACCTTGCCACGCCTCGTACGATCGCCATGCCGAGCAACAGGGCAACGAACATGAGGAGTGTGTTGAAGTCGCCCGAGGAGATCGCTGTGTCTATGACAAACTTGGTGATGAGAGGAGATAACCCTTCGGTTCCGGAGATCGTCAAGACCATGACGCCTGATAGCAGCACGTACGACCAATACCTCTTGGCATACCGGCCTACCCTCAGCAGCGTCGACCACATGCGGATTCCGACTCCTTTGCAGTTGCCTCGGCCTCGACAAGGACACCTAAAAATGTATCCGCCGACGTGGATCGCCTCCCCTGTGCTCTCGCCACTGACAAGGCCCAGAAGCTCGTTCAGAAGAGGATGGTCCTTTCCATGTTGATTCGGATTCCGACGTCCTTCCCCAGCATGCTAGATAGCGCGCTGTAGGCTCGAGACGTGTTCCCCCTACACTCAACCTTCCAGTAGTCAGTCTGCACCCTCGCCACAACCCTTGACCCACCGTACATGAGCCCAACAAGCTTCCCGCGGACGACTCCATGACCTTGTGCTACAACCTTGGCGTCTTCGGGCCTGAAGAGCAGCCTTGCCTCGTTGCCAGTCCCTCTCCACCAAATAGGCTTCGTGACTCCGACACTTCTGCCTCCGATCGAAACCATCACCTCGTGTTCAAGGACACCCTCGATCGTACACGGCAATTGGTTGGTCGCCCCCAAGAAGCTCGCGGAACTCTGTGTTGGCGGAGACTCGTACACTATAGGAGTTTCACCGAACGCGTCGAGCTGCCCTTCGAACATCACGGCTAGGAGGTCGCTCATCAGAATTGCCTCTGACTGATCGTGAGTAACGTAGACGGTCGTGACCCTCAGTTCCCGTTGGACTTTCCTTATGACCTCAGAGACTTCTGACTTCAGGGCTGGATCCAAGGATGCGAGCGGCTCATCGAGCAGCAGGAGCTTTGCGTTCGATGAGATAGCTCTGCCTATCGCCACCCTTTGTTGTTGGCCTCCGCTCAGCTCGTGAGGATACCTCCTTTCCAGCCCGTCGAGCTCGACCATGTCCATGACCTGCCTCACCCTGTCGCGGGCGACTGAATCGCTGACGCCCCTAGCCTCGAGTGGGAACGCCACGTTTTCCTCCACCGTGAGGTGCGGAAAAAGCGCCAAGTTCTGAAAGACCATCCCGATATCGCGCTCTCGAGGCGGAAGCCCGGTCACGTCCTCCCCGTCGAAGAGCACCATCCCCGAGTCCGGCGACACGAGCCCGGAAATCACCTTGAGGGTCGTGGTCTTCCCGCAACCGCTCGGGCCCAGAAGCGCCAGTATCTTGCCCGAGGGGAGTCTGAACGTGACACCGTCGACGGCCCTTGTCCCGCCATAGGCCTTGCTCACTCCTCGCACCTCGAGATCCATCTAGACCACCCTAATGGCCTCCTCAGATACGAGAGATGTGGCAGCCTCAGCGGCCATTACGACCACGATGACGAGGCCGTTGAGGGCAGCGGCCAAGTCCAGCCTCCTCAAGTCGATGAGCACTGCGGCGGAGACAGGAAGGGTCATCAGATTCAGCGTGCTGAAGAAGTTCGAGAAAGTGAACTCGCTTATCGACGACGAGAACGCCAGAAGGAAGGAGGCTACTATGGCTGGCGCGATCAGGGGGAGTTCCACCTTCAGGAGCCTGAAGATCCCGCTCGCCCCGAACAGTTCAGCGGCGTCCCTCACTTCAGGACTGATCCTCGTCCAAGAGGCCTCCATGACCCTAGTTATGAGGGGAACGATTATTGCGATGTGGCCCGCAGCGATGAGGGTCCAGCTGCCATAGAGCCTCAGGAACCCGAAGCCATAGCATAGCATCATCCCCAGCGCCAAGGACGACCTCGAAATCGAGAGGGGGAACGAGAGCAGGGCGGTCATGAGCTTCCTGACGTCCTCCCTCTTTGAGCCCTGCCAGACTATCAGGACCGACGCGAAGACGGAGAAGAGCGCGACCACCGTTGCGATCGAGAAGCTCTGCAGGATCACATCGATGAACCCGATACCGAACCCGAACTCTGTGCCGAACAGTCGGATGAGGTTGTCAAGCGAGAGAGCAGTGGGAAACAGGACAACGGTCGAGGAGGAGATGGACTGCGCAAGCACCAAGTATACCGGAAGGAGTTCAATGGCGACCAAGACGATGGCGTATCCGAGCAGGACCTTTCCGGAGGTCGTGAGCACCGGCGTCTTCGGCATCCTGCCCCTCGTGCTGGAAGCATCCTTCACGTATAGCTTCTCCCTCAGGGCGAGAATCGCGAGCGAAAGGAGGAACGTGAACATCAACTGGAAAAGCGCGAGAGATGAGGAAACTGGTCTGGCCCTAGTGGAGTAGATCTCGACCTCGAGCGTCGTGAACTTGCCTCCGATGAGGATCGGGGTGGAGTAGGTGATGAATGAGAAGGCGAACACCAAGAGGGAGGAGGCTGTCACGAAGGGTATCATCCGATTGAGGTACGCGACCTTCAGCGTGAGGAACCAGCTTGCCCCTGAGACTTCGGAGGCGTCTACTAGCTCTCGGTCTACGCTCGAGAATCCCTGCTCAAGTATGAGGACCGCAAGCGGCAGGTAGTAGAACACGTGTGCGATGACGACGGCGACCATCGAGTATAGAACGTCCAAGACAGGCGGATCGATCCGAAGCAGAGCTGCGAGGATCTGGTTGAGGATGCCACGCTCGCCGAGCATTAGGATGATGCCCTCAGTGACTGCGAAGGCCGGGACGAAGAAGGGCGTCAACAGGAGATACCTCAAGAGGTTTGCTCCCCTGAACGCATAGCGCGACAGAAAGTACGCGAGCGGGATGGCAAGCATGATGGACGGGACTGTGGAGGCTATAGCCTGTACTGTCGTGTCGACAGTGAGCCTGATGATGTACGGGTCGCCTAGGAGGCTCACGAGTTGCGTCGCATCAGTCGAGAATAGGATGGATAGGATCGGGAGAGCATAGAAGAAGGTGAAGAAGGCCATCAGGGGCAGGTAGCTCAGCGCGAGCACTAGCCCGCCCTTATCTCCCTTCGCCATCTATCAAGCCACTCGACCACACTGCCAGCCGTTGCAGGGTTGAACGTGACCTCAGTCTGAGGTTTGGGAGCGTAGCTGAGCGCGGCCGATGAAGCGCTGGGGTTCACGGGATACATGTAGCCCGCGGGAGAGACAAGGTTCTGCCCGTCAACCCCGAGAACGAACTCAATGAACTTCTTCGCTGCCACTGGATGCTTTGCCCCATTGACTAGGGCAATCCCCTCTCTGTACACGAAGCCCTCAACAGCAGTTGACTTGAGGTTCGGCACTTCCTCGTATCCCACATCCGTGTTGAACATTGATCCGATCGCGACCTCGCCCAAGCTTAGCGCCCTTATTGACGATGTCCATCCCGATGGGTGCGTCCTCACGTTCTGCTCCAGTAGTGCCAAGAAGGAGAACCCCTGCTCCACCCCTTTCACGGACATTATCCACACTAGGAACGAAAGGCCCGTTCCACTAGTGGTCGGGTCTTGATAGAACACTAGCCCCCTGTACTCGGACCTTGTGAGGTCATCAAGCGTGTTCGGGATCGGCAGACCCCTCCGAACTACGATTGTCTCGTTGTAAGTGATCAGTATGTAGCCCTTGTCCATCGGGAGGACATTGTTCGTCTTGTCCCACCTCTCGCCCTCAGGTATCATGCTTAGGTTGGATGCAGCGTAGGGCTCAAGTACCCCGGCGTCAATGAGCTGCTTCGCGTAGAACTCTGGGACCCCGAGTATCACGTCCGCGATCGGATCGTCCTTCTCGGAGATCAGCCTGTTGGCTATTTCTATCGACCCCATGTCATAATCCACGAAAGATGCGTTCACCTTGTACCGCCTCTGGAACTCCATGACCAAGGCGGTGGCCAAGCTCTTGATGCCCCTGGGCCCGTATACTATCAGATCGCTCTCCAGCCGAGGTTGCGTCAGAAACAGATAGAGCACTGAGGCCGTGAAGAGCACTCCAACCGTACCGATCGCTATGATCGACTTCTTACTCAACCTCATATTCTTCACCTCTGCTTGCGGCGATGAGGCCCGGCACCTCAGTCGAGAAAGGGCGCCTGCGGAACGCATCCCTACGCCGGCATTACCCGGATCAGGTGATGAGGGTTGACGCCCAACTTGCGTCCTCTCAGCTGGATGACCAGCACCCCTTGCCGATCGGCAAGTCCCCCAGGGGTCATTTAAGGGTTATGCTGAAGGGGCGAAGTGTGCCCATCGGCCCATCCGGGACTCCGGGTTTGGGGGAGGTGGACGGGGTGGCAGGGACTCCCCATGGCTGGTTCTCATTCTCATCACGAATACCGCGGTGCCGACCGCGAATAGTAAGATAGCCCCGAACGCTACGCAGGTTGAATAGTCAGTCTCGTACAACGGGATGACCACCAATGGAAAGTCCATGTCTATGTTGGACGGGTCTATTTCGGCACCCTCCTCAGTTCTCCAGCCTCGAAGGACAAGTCTAACGCCCAGCAAGCCAAGGACTCCATCACCGGGCACTGACGGCTCTATCCAAACCGATGCCTTTGAGCCCTTGTCATACCATCCCTGCCCGACGGGGCTCCCAACATCGGTCCGGACCGTGAGGAGGAACTGCTCAACCCAGACGGCGCGAACGGCCAATGGCCTGTCGACGGTCACCGGCGTCGAGATATTCCAGGCCCTGAAAGCCAACCTCGTTCCGTTGTCGATCTGTATCACGGTAGGGCGCACCGCTAGGTCAACGGCCTCCCCCTCAGGGACCCAGGCGGACTGGTTCGCCTCCCCGTATTCGGTCTCGATCCAGAGAAAGTACTCCGTTGTGAACGAAAACGAGACGTTTGTGTGGGAACTGAACGAGACCTCATGGATCTGTGGTACGTATCTTGTCCAGCCTTGCTCTATCACTGTGGGTACAGAGACCGTGTGGCTCTCACCTCCCCTCAGGTAGAAGGTCACCGCGCCGTGTCCTGCTATGCTCGTCTCGTTCCTATCGTCGACCGTCAGCTGGACCTGAACACGGGCAGGAACGCCCCGCACTGCGACCTGTACCCTGACCATGGAGAGCGCAAGCCTAGCGTCGACCTTGCCCCAACCCCAACCGAGGTCCCCGGTGGACTTGTCAATCTGTCCGGTCTTGTCATCGAGTCTCGCTGAAGTCCTGAGGATGTCCTTGACCTCAGGGGCGGAGAGGGAGGGGTTCCACTGCAGAAGGAGCGCGACGACACCGGTGACATGGGGACACGACATGCTCGTACCCGAGAGGTACACGTGATAGTCGTCAATGCGGTAGGGGTTGAGCCCTTGGGCAGCAGATGACTTCGCGGCAACTACGAACAACCCCGGGGCGACCAAGTCTGGCTTTGTCCTTCCGTCCCTCGTGGGTCCTCTTCCGCTGAAACTGCAGATGTACCCTGCAGGGTTGTCCTTTGTGAACCTTACGCCGCTGTATACTCCCACCGTGATGACGGACTCCGACGTGCCTGGCACGCCCACGGTTTTCGCACCAGTTATGGAGTAGCCGTTCGCAGGGATGAACTCAGTGATCTCATACGGATCAGGAGAGAGGTCATCAACCCAAGCGTCCCATTGGCCGTTCGAGACGATGTGCAGCGGGTTGATGAGGAGGGTGTAGGTACCCTGAGTCACCCACTCCTGTCCTGCAAGCACGTCGACAACGTATCCCCTCCCCTTCTCCGTCTCTTGAGCGACAATGGTTACCACGCCGCTCGCGGTCACCGTCCCCTCGGCCCCAGTTGGACCGGGAACAATTCCTCCTCCGGGCAGGACCAGCGTGACATCGACCGCGTCCTGAGGGCTGTGCCACAGGTCCGCGACGAAAGCCTTAGTTCGCGTAGGCACGTTCCACTTGAGTTCAACGGTCCTGCCGGCCGAGAAATGACCCTCGGCGTGGATGTGGTCCTCTGCCGAGTTGCCCGCTGACACTACGACAACGGCCCCTCTGCTGACGGCCTCGTCCATGGCAAGCTCAAGTGGGTGAGTGCCGTCATGGCCGCCTATGTTGGAGCCCAGGCTCAGGTTGATTACGACCCTCATGCCCAGAGAGGAGGCCTTGTCGAGGACATAGGCGATCCCGTCTATGAGATCGGTGTCGTTGAAGAGCCAGAGTTCGGGGCACAGCGACGACCTGCTCCCAGCCTTGACCACGATAAGCCAAGCGCCCGGTGCAACGCCTTTGTACTGGCCTCCCGAGGCACCGCCAGTGCTTGCCGCGATCGCCGACACGTGTGTTCCATGACCTTCGGTGTCGTTCGTGACGGCAATGTGAGCCTCGATTTCTGCCCGGGTGAACTCCACCCCCATGCCCAAGGGGTGCGATGAAGGCTGGCCTCCCATCTGGTCCCATACGAACAGGATCTTGGAGGAGCCGTTCTCAAGGTAGAAATCTCCGTGGTACGGGTCAATCCCAGTGTCTATCACTCCCACTATGACGTCTCGTCCATCGATTGGCCTTCCAGCCGAATCCTTCAGTTCGGACCAAACGTCGGGCGCGCCTACTTCTGGAACGGTCGTGTCGAGGGAGAGTTCGAATAGTCTGCTTGTCGACAGGTAGGCGACCTGGCCCAGTGATCTCAGGGGGGCCAGCGAACGGATGGTCGTCCTCATGGTGATGACGCGACCCAGCGTAGTATGGACTGTCCCGTACGCGGACAGCAGGCCCAACGTCAGAGGGTCCGCCCGATTCCTCAGGACAATGGAGACGCATACAGTTGCATTCGGGTCAAGCCTAGGTTCTGAACCGTACGCAACGCCGTGCAGAACTGAAGGCAGAGAGAGGAGGGCGAGCAGGAGGATCGCTATTGCCCGGGGTGGCGAGCCTCGGTCGGAGATCCGTCGGGCTCTTGCCGCGACGCCTGCACCGTCCAAGTTCAATCAGGCCACGGGTGTTCCTATTTAAGCAGAACCACAGGACGCGAGCTGGAGAATAGAGATCAGTGCGGCGACTATGAGTGATGGCATCATATTGCCGGTGCGAATCTTCGCGACTCCGATCAGGTTCAGACCTATCGCGAATATCAGAGCGCCACCAGTGGAAGTGATGGCGGCAACGACCGTCGCAGGCATGATGCCACCGGCAACTGCGCCAAGAAGGAAGAAGAACCCCTGATACGCGAACACGGGAACTGAGGAGAAAACAACGCCAACTCCAAGCGAAGCCGAGATCGCCACGGACGAGATTCCATCCAACAAGGACTTGCTCAGCAGGATCGAAAGGTCACCGCTGATCGCCTCTTGGATGGGCCCGAGGATTGCCATTGGACCGACCGTGAAGAGGACCGTCGAGGCGGAGAAGGACTCGGCAATGGTCGAGCCGCCCCCGAATCTGCCCCTCAGCCATGAACCGAGTTCGTCCAGCATGGCGTCCACATTGACCAACTCGCCTAACACGGAGCCGACCACAAGCGAGAGCAGGACCACTAGGACTGGAGCACCATCGACAAACATGTCGATCCCGATCAACGCGGACGCAATGCCGACTCCAACGCGTGCGAGTTCAAGTTGACGATCCGAAAACCCCCTGCGGAAAATGAACCCCAGCAACGAGCCGAAAACGATGGACCCAGCGTTGACTATGGTTCCGATCAAGTTGGCACTAGTCCTTTGATGATGCGTCTCTTATTCTCCTAGAGTTCTCCTCGGCCTTGACAACGGCTATGTCCATCATGTCCATGACTGACATCAGGGTTTTCTTGACACCTATGCCCCTGCTCAACTGGCGTTCAACCGTGACCGCCCATGTGACATCACTAGGAGAGCTCAGGACGGAACCGAGGTCAGCTCCCTCTGGCAGATCCTCAGTGCTAAGGGACAGGTCCGCTGTGAAGACCTCGGGTCTGATCTGCGAGATCAACTCCCTTAACTCGGGATCATTGTTCAGGCTGTCAGCCAGCGAGTCGTCCAGTACCACTACGTGGGGGAGTGATTCCCTTATGGTCTGTACTGCCGGCGATGTTTCAAAGGCGGACTTACGGAATATGAGGCCCGTTGAGGTCAAGGCAACTCCGGTTCCTAAGAGCTTTGGGTAACAGCGCTTCCAGCCTTCGTCCATGTCTTCCTGCTTGACCACGTTGTGCATCGCAATGTAGCGACGTACGGACTCGAACGAGATAGACAGCCTCTTGCTTGAGAGCAATAGCTTCTCGAAGTGCCTATCCCAGTCGAGGGTGACGACCCAGCCAACGTGCGTCCTCTCCTTAGTCTTGACGTAGGGACTGAGTACACTGAGCTCGAAGGGCTCCTCCCCAAGGAATTCCATCGTCGCTGCGGACAGAGCTCAGCTAAAAAACCTACGCTTCTGAGGGTCGACGCCTCGCCCACGCTGAGATCATCCGTGCTACGGTCCAGACCCCAAAGAAGAAGGCAAGGTCCACGGCTATCCCCAAAGGGTTCAGCTCTACGCGAATCAGCTCGCCTTGGACCGGGTCTATTACCTGGGTCAGAGTGGGAAGCGGAAGGCCGTTGTGCAGGAAGTGGTGAGACACCCCCATCTCGTAGCTGGAGAAAAGGCTGAACAGTACGGTTAGCACGAGTCCCGCTATCAAGGAGGGCAGGAGACTCCTGATGCGGGAGGAACTGCTCGACATCACCATCGCATGACCAGCGCAGATTCCGGCGTTTTAACCATTAGGGAGTGGACCGCTTATAAGAGAGGCTGAGCGGCTCATGTCAAATGAGCGGGCCCTCGTCCTGGAGGGACTTGATCACGCCTGAGGAGCTTGACCCTGACAATCTTAGACAAAGGCTCGCCGCGGCCACCAACAGGCTTGCACGCCAGTCCTCGTTGCTCAGAATAGCTGCAGACAAGGTCGTCGTGGTCGGCGACACTCACGGCGACGCCGATAGCTCTTGGTCTGCGATCAGCAACCACCTCAAGGGCGGGGCGACGCTGCTCTTCTTGGGCGACTATGTGGACAGGGGGCCCTATCAGCTGGAGAACCTGCTTATCCTACTCATCAGCGCCGAGGACGCGCCCGAACGGCTTCTCATGCTTAGGGGAAATCATGAGATCCCGGAGATGAACAGGTGGTACGGGTTCCTGGAAGTGGTGAGCGACCTTTACGGCCCCGGGTTCTACAGCAACTTCTCCGCCATGTTCGCCCAGCTTTCGATAACTGCGCTCATCAACGACCGGTTCCTGGCGGTCCACGGGGGGTTGGCGCATTCGCTGCGATCTATTTCTCAACTCGCCGAGTTGCCCAAGGGGGCGGAGAACCCGAGCGGGATTGTCTCCGAGGTGCTGTGGAACGACCCGGATGAGGACATCGAGTTCTTTGCCCCGAACTCGAGGGGACCCGGAACGTTCAGATACGGCCGTAGAGCTGTTTCAGATTTCCTCAAGGCGAATGGCCTCGACGCGATCATGAGATCGCATGAGCCCAGAAGCGACGGGGTCTCCATCGAGATGGGAGGAGGAGTCTACACCGTCTTCAGTTGCAGGTATTACGGAATTCCCCCCAGCGCGTTGCTGATAGAGGGTGATGAAGTGAGCGTTCTGAGGTTGTGAGGTTGGCCACGGGATCAGTGGCGCACTGAGAACCCCTCGAACTCGCCCTTCGGCTCCTCCCATGTGACCTGAAGGCTCTCGACCCTTGCATAGGGTGGGCCCTTCTTCGTCCACTCAACAATGTCCTCCACTGCCTGCTTCTCCCCCTCGTACACTGCCTCGACGGAGCCGTCCTCCATATTGCGGACGTACCCGGCCACCCCGAGCTTCCTCGCCATGAGCGAGGTGCTGTGCCTGAAGAATACGCCCTGCACCATTCCGAAGACTCGGATACGAGCCCTGGCCCTCATCCATTGCTCAGGAGAGCCTGCCCCTTTTCAAGCTAACGGGCGATTACTTCCTTCATCGAGAACTCGTATAGGTTATCGTAGACGGCTGACGGTCGATGCTGCTCAGGTAGATCCCCAGTCAGGTCAGAAGGCCCAGTGGAGCCCGACAGGACTAGGATTGACCTCCAGCCATACAAGTTGCCTGCAGCTATGTCCGTGTCCAGTCTGTCGCCTACAATGCAGACACGACCAGCTGCGCCCCATTTGGCCTCCACCACATCCTTTGTGTGGGTCGAGGGCTTGCCGACCGTAAGTGCGGTGACTCCTGAGGCGACTTCGATCGCCGAGACGATGGAGCCCGCTCCTGGCACGAACCCGGATTCCGAGGGGACGGTTGGGTCTTTGTTCGTCGCAATGAGGGGGCAACCTCTTCTCACGGCCCTCATAGCCTCATGCAGTTTGTGATATGTGAACTCCCTATCAAAGGATGCCACCACGACTTCTGCTTCGTCGGAACTCACAACCTCGATGCCCTCTCTCCTCATCTCGCGCGCCAGAGCCTCGCTTCCCACCAAGTAGGCCTTGCTCTTGCCCATGGTCCGATGGACGTACGTGGCGGCCACGATTCCGGAGGTGAGAATGTGACCTGGTGAGACCTCGATACCCATGTTGGAGAGCTTATCGGAGTACTCAGCTGCCGTGCTCGAAGCGTTGTTCGTGAGGAATGCTATCTTTCCTCCCGATCGCCTTATCATCTCCACCGCATCGGCCGCACCAGCGATGGGGCTCTCGCCCCTGTATACCACTCCATCCAGATCAGCGATTATGAGATTGCATCTCATGAAGGCGGGCGTTTTCGCCAAATCTTTTTAGGCTTAACTGACCTCAGAAGCGATATGGTTGTTGAGACAATAGCTGACGAGTTCGGTCCCGAGCTTGTGCTCGAGATTCACGACCGATCAACTGGATTGCAGGGGTTCCTAGTGATCGACAACACAGCGAGGGGAGTGGGTAAGGGAGGCATAAGGATGACTCCAAATGTCACTCCCGTTGAAGTCGCAAGGCTAGCCAGGGCGATGACATGGAAGACTGCGATTGCGGATCTTCCACTTGGCGGAGCCAAGTCTGGCAT
>Ga0172366_10000625_pt1 | contig 26069 bp, 20 predicted proteins | sample LakKivSesite69cm_FD_114533 | JGI IMG/M metagenome (GOLD analysis project Ga0172366, IMG submission 114533) | Sediment microbial communities from Lake Kivu, Rwanda - Sediment site 69cm | ecosystem: Environmental > Aquatic > Freshwater > Lake > Sediment | place: Rwanda: Western Province, Lake...
AATTTTCTTGACGTCTATGTGTTCCATCTTGGTTCGTCCAATAGTCACTAGATCCGCGAAATGTTCTGCAGCCTCTTTGAAGGCATCAGCTTGCTGCTGGCTTTCATAAGTTATCGTAGATGCGACATGGATGTACGGGAACTCCTTTTCTCCTCTTAAATTATGTAATTTTTTAACAATTTTCAACAAATCATCGAAAAAGTCTCGGTTCCGCATTTCTAAATAACTCTTTCTATCAATCCCTTGAAAAGAAAATTTAATGCTCTCAGTCCCAATTTTAACGATATTTTTCAAGGAATCATCGGTAAGCAGACTCCCATTAGTATTTACATGGCACATTATGCCAGATTCCTTTGCTTTCTTCAAAAAATTGATGAATTCTTTATGAAGCGTCGGTTCCCCCCAGCGCACAAATCGTATTGGGGTTTTATATGCGCTGATTTCATCGATGATTTTGTCATATAACTCGTTACTCATAAAGCCTTGAATTCTATTCATAACCTTTGTACCGACAGGGCACATCAAGCAATTAAAATTGCAGTGATTTGTAATCTCGATATCGAGAAACCGGGGAAAGTCTATCGGATGTTGATATCGATTAGCTGGATCTCCCGTATTGCATAGATCATAGATTTTTTTAAACGGGTTAATCCGGTCCAATTGAATACACCGAGATAGAAATCAAATTCTATAATTCATTTAAAATGATTCGAGAACGTATGTCAAAGGCTGGATGTGACTGTGGTCAGAGATAAGGGCTTTTTGAGCTAAGACATGGTGTAATAGGTGTATAAAAAATATATACCTTAGGATGGTTCAAGAAATGTCGTCTACTCTATACTTGGCAGCTTGGGGATCATTTTTCACCAATACGAGAGAATCGGAAGAACCTTGCTTTGATATTATGATTCACGCGTCTCCAATCGTAAAGGTCATCGCCGCCACCAAAACGGATAAATATTGTTAATGATACATACTTATAGAAAATTGATATTTGCATAAAGGCCTTGATCCAAAAGTCACTTACGCGAAGTTATCCTTATGAAGGTCGTCATCCTTGCAGGCGGATGGGGATCCCGGCTGGGTAATTACACCGAATTCGTTCCCAAACCCATGCTCCGGATCGGTACCCAGCCGATCATCTGGCACATCATCAAGATATACTCCCACCAAGGATTCAAGGATTTCATCATATGCCTTGGCGTGAAGGGAAATGTCATAAAAGATTATTTTGCACATTATGATCTCGAGAATTCGGATTTCACGATAAATCTTTCAACGAAAAAGATGGAATATCACGATCACCACGATGTTCCCGATTGGAATGTTACCCTCATAGATACCGGCATCAACACGTTCAAGGGAGGGCGTATCAAGCGGGTAGAGAAATATCTTGATCCTGGCGTGAATATGTTAACATATGGAGACGGCTTGGCAGATATTAATCTTCACGATCTTCTAAAATTCCACAAATCCCACGGAAAACTAGTTACCATTACTGGCGTGAATCCTGGTGGCCGGTTTGGAGAAATCTCCGAGGTTCATGGCAAGGTCTTGTCCTTCAAGGAAAAGCCGGAGACATCAAAATCCATGATCAACGGCGGCTTCATGGTGTTCAACGAAGGCATGCTCTCGTATCTCACCCCGAACGAGGATTGTGACTTCGAGATCGGCCCGTTAGAACGCATGGCAGAGAAGGGCGAGGTCATGGTCTACAAGCATCAAGGTTTCTGGGCATGCATGGATAACGAGCGAGATTATTCCTATCTAAACGATCTATGGAACAAGAATAAAGCCCAATGGAAAATCTGGGATCGTTGAGCGGGCTGCCTGAATATCTTCTTCTATCGAGATGTCACTATCTACTCTTGCGGAGATCCATTCTCTTGAATCCACCTTTTCAGTATAATCTCGTGATTCTTTCAATTCAATGAGGTCCGAGATTCAAAAGCTGAAAAAGAATTGGTAAAAAGAAATGCGCTCACCGGGATTCGAACCCGGGTCACCGGCTTGGAAGGCCGATATCCTAACCGCTAGACAACGAGCGCTCGGGTTAGAAACATCGCGTGCTTCATCATTCGGGGCAGATTCCCGTAATCCCGCGATTATCGGCGGTTTTTCGTGAAAATCCAATACCCAAAAAGAGGCCTCGAAATTAAAAGATTCACAAAACCTTCCCCCTCACCAACAGCTTGATTAGACGTGGGGGAAATAGTATAGTTGTGCATAAAGTCTGGCGAAATCTCGAGCGTGTCGATCTGAACTACTATCAAGAGCATCTGTGGATCTCCATTCTCACGAAGGATAAGGGCGACATAAACATCATGGGAACGGGCGTGTTCAAGGTCTTTTCACGGGAGGGGGGCAAGCTCGTCCCGAAAGATAACGTGCAACTCGCGATAGACGTGCCCAGCAAGCTCGTGTGTTACCAGCAAGACGTCCCCGCCTTGACGACTATCAAGATCTTTGATGCCAAGGGCGAGATGCTGTTCCACCTGATTTCGGACGAACCCGTTGACATTCGATAAACTAGAGGATCCATCAGGAACCTGCCGGTGAAGCCATCGTGGCAAAGAATGGTGACTGCGGCCCCACGGATTTCGTGCAATGGTACCTCGACACCTTTCAAGGCATCTGTGGTGCTTTAACTAGCCCGGTCGCCGGGGGTATTCCCAACCAAGAAATGGCTGCACAAATCTTGAATGCCTTTCTATTCCTCAAGTTTGCAGGGGCATTCTTGCATCAGCCAGTTGTGCAAGCTTCCTTCATCGACAGTCCCTTCCTGGACATCGTGTGCTCGAGAGATATGCGGCTGAAATGCCCTTCCGCTATCTTGTACCGGATGATTGAAGGGATCCAAGGTTTCCAGTTCTCGCTAGTTGAACGCGATCCCGATCCTGCTTGCCCGGTGGTGACGCCGAGACTGCTCGATGTCGCTAGCGAGGCACTCTCGCGTTTTCTCGCCGGCGGGGAAAAGATCGCGTCGAGGGGCACGGTCTACACGCGAAGATCAGACGTGTCGTTCATGTGTTGCGTGGCCGTTGCTCGTTTACTGCAAAACCGATTTCCCCACATTCCACGACGCGAAATCGAGCGATTCGTGTTCGGCGAGCGTCCGGGTGACGAGAAACAAGAGCCCATGTCCATGACCGGCACGATGGAAGCCAACAAGATTCTTGACACGCTGTTCGAGATGAGGGTGCTCGATCCCGCGTGCGGTTCCGGCGCGTTTCTCACGGGAATCGCGGCGAAGCGCCGCGAGCTGATCTCCAAGGTGGCCGTTACAGGCCATTTGCGTGAACTCGATCCTGAAAACGTCGCCCGGAAACTCGTTAGCACGATGATCGGAGTCGATAGCGATGCTGTGGCCGTGCAGGTTGCGAAAATCCGAGTATGCTTGTGGTACCTGGAAAATGCATCCATTCGCGGCGTTCGCCTCGAAGACATCGATCTGTCCAAGGTGCCCAGCAACATCGTGCAAGCTGATTTTTTCTGGTTTCGCGCCCCGCCTGACATTATTGCTTTTGACATCGTGATCGGGAACCCTCCTTATGTCCGGCAAGAAGATATCAAGCCCGGTCGAAAAACTGGCTCGTTGCCGGCGCGCGCGGAGAAGGATCGATACAAGGCTGCTTTGCTGGGTAGATTGAAGGAGGGGATTCCGAGCATGACGCGCTTGTCCCGGACTTGCGACCTTTACGTGTATTTTTTCATCAAGGCCATACAAATGCTGCGACCTGGTGGCGAATTATGTTTTATTACATCGAACACCTGGCTCGATGCAAAATTCGGGCAAGGATTGCAAGTTTTCTTGCTAAAGACCACGTCTGGCCTGTCGATTTTCGATTTTAACCGCCGGAGCTTTGATCGCGCCGAAATAAACACGGTGATCACGGCTTGCACGCGCCGTGACGACATGAATGGAAATTCCCCCCTCGTGTCATTCGTGCACTTCAAGATTCCTCAAGAACAAGTCATGGCCATTCCGGCCTGGCTAGAACCGAATCTTACAACCGGGTCCATTCATGGCAATGACGGCAGCGTTATCGAGGCAGTTGATGTCCCCCGCAACGTGATAGACTCCGCGGGCACCCGATTGGTGGTCGTGAGTAGAGACAAGTTGATCTCCGGCAATGAAAGTCTTGATAAATCGGCTTGTGGCAAGTGGCGGGCAAATTATCTCAATGAACATGATATTTTCTACACGGTGATGCGCAAAGCTGCTGGAAAACTCGTTCCCCTCGGATCACTCGCGAAGGTGAGGGCCGGTTGCTATTCGGGCATCAACGAGTTCTTCTACGTCAATCGCCAGACGATCGATCGCTTCGGTATCGAGGCACCATATTTACGCCCGCTATTGCGGAGCGCCAAGGATGTTCTATCCCTTGAGATGGTCGTCCTTAAAGACAATTTCATCGTGGCCATCCCGCCCGTGCCGAAGGAGGAACTAGAAAACCGGGGACATGATGGCATCGTAGCTTACATCACGTGGGGCGAATCACAGCATACCCGGCCTGGACAAAAGACCGCGAAGGGCATCCCTTGGCCGCTCGTCGAATCGGTGAAGCACCGGGCTTGTTGGTATTCCTTGTCGCCTGGCAACTTGAAGCCGGCACGTTTATTGATGCAATACGTCGCGCACGATCGTTTTTATTGCCCCTGGTCGGTCGACCCCGTCGTCCCAGACCGGTGCTTCCATCGCATCGAGCCATTCGCGGGCATCAACCTGGAAATAATGGCCGCGGTGCTCAACTCGACCCTTCAAGCGTTCATGGTTATGGTCACGGGCAGGGCCGGCCTCGGGGGCGGTGCACTCAAGCTAGAAGCGATCGACGCGAAATCTATGCTCGTGCTGGACCCTCGGCTCCTTTCCAGAAAAGAAACTCAAGGCCTGGCCCGCGCCATCAAGGATCTTGGCCGTCGAAAACCCCTGGCCCTCGGCGAGGAATGCGGCCTAGATCCATCGCGGCCGTATGGAGGGCAAGTACCCTCGCCGGTGCAAGACCGCTTGGTGCTAGATAAAGTGGTCTTCGATGTGCTCGGCTTGAGCGAAGACGAACGCGATGATGTCTACCGCGCAACTTGTTCAAGTATCACGAACAGGCTGAAAAAGGCAAAAAACGTGACGTGAGAGGGTGCGACCCTTTTTTTAATTGCTGGGGATGTGTTTGCGGATTTTCTTGACGAGATCCTCGAAATCGAGCGGTTTCATGAACTTTTCATCGAAGCAAGATGTTTTTTCGAACTGGTCTTTATCGAGGTAGGCCGTGATGAGAAAAATGCTGTTAAGATACGTGTAATTGGTGCGAAGATGCTGGCAGAGTTGTAAACCGTTCATTTGCGGCATGAGATAGTCCGTGATGACGCAAGCAATTTCCTTGTTCGTATCCTTCGCCAGCACTTCGAGTGCTTTTTTTCCATTTCCCGCTTCCATCACGGAATAATGGTACTTTTCAAGAACTAAGCGGATTATCATTCGGATGTCTTGCTCATCATCGACGACCAGGATTTTTTTGTAATATCCGTTCCCAGAAACTCCTTTCTGGGTAGATATTTTGGCCGACATCTCTTTCACAGCCATTCCAGATCTCACTGTGCTGGTGCTTGTGAATATAGGAATAGAATATTTCCCGAGATTGATATTGCTTTTTGCCTATTTAAACACTTGGGGCAGCCCCCACCAGAAACCATAGCTTTTGACTAGAACGCGATGTCCACGCTGGAGGCAATCCTTTTCACTTTTTCGCGCTAAATGGATCCTAATGGAACAGCTTCAAACCGACAATTTCATGCGCATCTTGCTCGAGGTGTGTCACAAGACGTGCCACAACGGCATGATCCAGCACTCTCGCATGGTGGAACTCTGGAAGCGGCATATGAACGCGTATCAAGTCGAATACCACCCGATACGTCACTTCAATTTCGAGAAAGAGGCATTTGTAACGTCGACATCGACGCGGATAGAAGTGCTCGAACAATGCGAGAACATCCTCGTGGATACGTACTGGGCCATCAAAATGGCCGCGATCGCACTGTTTCAATCCATCCCGCCATTGCTTCCAGAGCATGCTCAAGCTTTCTCGTCAGAGGTCGACATCGAGCTGTTCAAGTTGAGGATCAGCGAGAAGTTTGTTAACTCGCTTATGGCATTTTTCGCCACGGAGCGAGACATCCTCACCCCGGACTTGTTCGTCTATGGAAAAATAAGCACGACGATCCGCGTGAAAAAGATGATGACACTCGAAGAGATCGCGGCAATGATTTCGAAGGATGGAGTCGATTTCACGCCCTACGTCATCCACGGGGTGATGAAACGATTCCAGGCGCTTGGCTTGATCGAGATAGACGAATCCGACAAAGGCCTTTACAAGCACGTGAAGCGACTGGAGCTTTCCCCCGACCAAGAAAAGATCGTGCAATCACAATTTATGCCCGTCGTCGAATGGGCTGTGGAGACGTGGCGAACCGTTTTCAACATCCGCGAGTTAAACACCCCCGTCCCTGCCACTTACCCGCACAAGGAAGCACTCGTGAACATCGTTTCGTACGCAGCAACTCAAGGCTTCACGACGGCGCACTTTTGCATCGTCGAGATCAAGAAGTATTTCCAGGCCGTTCTGTCGGGTGGATTGTAGACCGGTCTCCATTTTGCTCTTATCCCGCCGGTTCATTCTTCTGGTTCACAAGATAGAGGCTTGCGATCACGAGCGCAGCCCCGATCACGAACCAGATGGTGATTGGCTCGCCCCTCACGAGTAACACGGATATGACGACACCAAATACCGGGTTCATGAGTAAAATGATGTTCGCCTTCGCGCCATTCATTTTTTTCAAGCCAAGATTGTAAAACAAGTAGCCAAGCGCGGAGCCGAACAGCGCGATGAGAAATAATGCCAATATGACGATCGCGTCAAGCGATGGAAGGGCAACGAACCCGTCTAACGAAAACGGAAGCACGACGAGTGCCCCGAAAAAAAAGTTGAAGACGATCGATGGAACCTCGCCTACCGAGTCGAGATTCTTCTTGTTGATGACGCTGTAGATGGCCCAAAGTATCATGGATATAAGGATCAAGGTGTCTCCGATAAGGATGCCTCCTAGCGTATAGGTGGTACCATCCTGGCCCGGATACGCGAGCATGATGATCGCGACCCCCGCTATCGACAAAACGAGACCGATTATGATCTGCTTGTTCCACGATTCCTTCAAGTATCTGACGCACAGGATCGCGGAGAACACGTAGCCGGTCTGTAACAATATCGACACGTGTATCGCGGGCGTCCATTGTAAAGACAGGAAATAAAACACATAATGAGGCCCGAAAAAGATCCCGCCAGAGACCAGCAGCCACGCAAAGGTCTTGCGATTCAATCTTTTCAAGCTTTCACGGTTTTCCTTCTTGATCAAGAACGGGACGAACATCAACATGGCAATTAACAACCGGAAGGCCGTGACGAAAAACGGGGTGACGTCGAACACGACGAACTTTCCCAAGGCTGGCGGAAAGGCCCAAAAAAAAGCCGCGAGCACCAGGAAAGCGATAGAACGAGCGCTCACGCCCTTGGTTTCTGTCACGGAAGGCAACCTTTTTTTTGGTTCACGGTCTAAAATCCTTGTTTACCAAAAAGAATTACATCTTGAACAGGTATTCCTACGATGCAAGTGACGCCCGAGTCCCGTGCGAAAGCCTTGAAGGCAATGCTCCGGACGTACAGCGTCCTCCAAGCTAGTTGCTTCGTCTCATGGGGTGCAAACGTCATATTCATGATATTCGGCGTCGTGTTCATGAACGAGCTCGGCGTCTCGCTGTCAGGCATCTTCCTCTTGAACATGCTCATTATCGTCGTAACCTTCTTCAGCTCCACGTTTTTCAATAGGCGCTCCGATCTTCGTAAAAAACGAAAGGCATACATGATGCTTGCCTTTCTTTTCAGGACTCTTGGCATTTTCATCCTCGCCGTGAGCAATAACATTTACATGTTCGTGATCCACAATATCATCATCAACATCCTAAATCCGCTCTCCTTTGACGTCGCCATCATCTACGAGCTCGGGGAGACCATCGAGCAGCTTACCCACGAGATCCGTGGAACCCCGGTGAATCCCAACGCAGCCACCCGTTATTATTTGAAATACCGTCTCTTTGGTTCGCTTGGCTGGGCATTGACAGCTCCTGTCGCGGGCCTTTGCATCGGCTTTCTCAATGACATCCTTGCATCCGGAGATGCATTCCTCGATTCTGTTGGTGGTTACCGGGCCTTCATGCTACTGGCGTTTTTATCGTACGCAGTGGTCATGATCGTTTTTTTTTTCGTGTATGACGAGTCGATGATCGCGCGCGTGAAGGGTTTATTGCTTGAGAACCAGATAGACGGGGCGAAATCCCGTGATCCTCCAACTAGTTCACGTTTAGCTGAACAACTTTATGGATCGCGCGCATTTACCTTGCTATTGATATCCATTTTCTTGTTCCAGATCGGGGCGAGCTTGTTTCAAACCCCCTATGCCATTTTCATGAAGAGCTTCTCGCACGGGAATCTATTTTACGTGGGGATTTCCTACTTCCTATCAGCGATCCTCGAGGCGCCGCTATTCTCGATAGCATATCGACTCATTAAGAAGCGAGGTTACGCGTTCACGCTAAGCGCTGCATTCTTGCTCGAGATCGTCCGCGTGAGCTTGACGGTGCTCGTCATACCGCTCGGAATCCCGGAGATCGTGCTGCCCTTGCAGATGATGAACTCGTTCGCGTTCCGATGGCCCGCGATGACCCACGGCATCTCCGTCGTGTCCCGAAAGCGCAAGGCGACCGGGATCAACTCGAGCCTGGTAGTGGAAAAGGCAGGGGGATTCTGTGGTTCCTTGATGGGCACGTTCATGTCCGGCGGGGACGACGTGATCGGGACGTATAACTTTTTGTTTGCGTTCTCGCTAGTATTCCTTGCTATAAATCAGATCGTTTTTACCACGGGCTCGGTAAAGCGGAGTAGCCCGAGCCGCGAAAGGAGGCACTGATCGCGCGATGGCAGGGCGAGGATCGAAAACAGACGTCGAATCCGTGTTTCGAAACGTGATCATCACGAAGCATCCTTCGGCCAGTTTTTCCTACTTCAACGCGAAACGACTGTCAGACAACACGCGCATTCTCTTGCCATCCAATGCCGGAAGAGCCGCGAGTGATAAAGGCATCGTCTTAAAGCTCAAGAAGGTAATCCAGGGGACGATTCCCCGCAGCAAGTTCGTGCCGCTTCTGATATCGACCCGGAAACGCGGGACTTACATCATGGCAGCCCGATTGACCCCCCATGGAGGCGAAATCGCGGTAGAAATCGCCCGGAAACTTTCACGGGATGCAATGCTGCGGTTGATCGTGCTCGGAACGAACGTTATAGCGTTGTTGCTGGTGGATGCCGCATTGGCGTTGCCAGGAAATCGCATTGTCGAGGAATCCATCGAAAAGCTAGGCAAGATCACGAACGACTTCCACGACCGGATAGAAACCCTCCTCTCGAAGTAGATCCCCTTGGATCCAGAGTCCGACACCTCATGCGACGAAGGTTTAAAGGCTTATTAGGGGATGTTGTTTTAGATCGATGCCCGTTTTCCTCGATTCTATGCGCGGAAACGTGAACCGTGATGACGACAAGAAAAAGCATAACTAAATCGAAAATCGTTTGCACTCTCGGCCCGGCAAGCTCGAACGCGGAAATGATAAAGGATCTGTCGGGTCGAGGCATGGACGTAGCCAGGCTAAACTTTTCCCATGGCACCTTGCAAGAAAAGGAGGCCCTGTTCAGACTCGTTCGCCAGGTAGATCCGACCCTCGCGATAATGGCGGATATCCAGGGGCCGAAAATCCGCATCGGGATGATCGAAGGCGATGGCGTGAGCCTAAGCGTGGGCCAGAAGGTCATCGTGACGACCCTTGATATTGTCGGAAACAAGGACAAGTTCACGATAAACTTGAAGAATCTCCCTAACGAGGCGAAGCCAGGCGATCCGATATTCATCAACGACGGGCTCATCCGCTTGCATGTCGACAAGATCCTCAGCGTGACCGATATCGCGTGCACCGTGAAGGTCGGCGGCATCATCTCCAGCAAGAAAGGGGTGAACTTGCCAAATACACAGTTATCCGTGCGCGTTCCCACGCCTAAAGATGTGGAGGATCTCAAGCTCATCGCCAAGCTCGATCCGGAATACCTTGCGATATCGTTCGTTCAAGATGCGAATGACGTGCATAATATCAGGAAAATACTCAAGGATTCCGGCAATGAAAATGTCAAGTTAATCGCGAAGATCGAACGTCCGGTCTCGTTGAAAAACATCGACGAGATCTTGAGTGCATCTGACGGGATCATGGTGGCGAGGGGCGATCTCGGCGTGGAAATTCCATTCGAGAAGCTGATCCCCGCGCAAAAGATGATGGTCAGAAAAGCCAATATCATAGGCAAGCCTGTCATCGTAGCCACGCAGATGCTCGAGTCCATGATCAACGCCCCCGTCCCCACGCGTGCCGAAGTTTCGGACGTGTACAACGCGATAGAGGATGGCGCCGACGCGGTAATGCTTTCCGCCGAAACGGCAGCCGGAAAGTTCCCAAGACAAGCGGTCGAGGCCATGGAGCGAATCATCAAGATTTCCGAGGATCATATTCCTCCACGGAATCCTGACAATTATGATTCCGGCGGGGATAACCTCAGCGAGATCATCGGGCATCTAGTTCACGCGACGGGGGAAGAATTCCGCGAAATGTTGCTTCCAGGCAGAAATGAAGGCGATGAAAACCCCGGGGTGAAGGTCCTCGTTCTTACCCATTCAGGTCTTTCTGCCCGGATGGTATCCAAATACCGCCCCGCTGTCCCGATTATCGCAGCCACGTCTTCAGAACGATCTGCCCGCGAGATGCGTTTGACCTGGGGCGTAGAACCATTGCTCATCCCCGGTATTGATGACGAATCGAACTCCTTTAAAAAGATACAGAAAAGCACGAGGGCTGCCCTTGATGCAAGCCTCATCAGTGAAGATGACACGCTCGTCATCGCTGGTAATATGAACTATGTTCCGGCAAAGACGAACATGCTCGTCATCTTTAAAGTCAAGGATATCATCGATTCGATGAAGAATCCTTCTCCGTCGTGTTGATCCAACCCTTTTTTCTTGGAATCCTCTAGCAGAATCGTGGCTGGAATATTGTCCATCCAAAGAGCCGTTTATTACTAGGCGAGTGTATGATTCTGAAGCGTTTAATTCTGTTGTGATGATATAATCGTGACATGCTGAGAGTGGCTGATGAGTTCAAGGAGGCCATGCCCTGGGTCGAGAAATATCGCCCAGAATCCGTGTTCTCCCCGAATTTTATCAACCAGAAGCTTATCATTAATAACTTGAGGACTTATGCGGAGAATCCGGAGAAAAATATGCCCCACTTGCTTTTTTCAGGGCCACCTGGAACCGGGAAAACGACCGCGGCCCTGGCCCTCGCAAGGGATGTTCTCAAGGAAAGCTTTCGACCCGATACCTTGCTCGAGCTCAATGCCAGCGACGAGCGCGGCATCGACGTGATCCGGACAAAGATCAAGGATTTCTCATCCATGCAAGAATTCATAGACGTGCCGTTCAAGATAATCATACTTGACGAGGCGGATAGCGTAACCAGGGATGCACAAAACGCCATGCGACGCGTGATCGAGATCGCTAGTCATAACGTTCGATTCATACTTATATGCAATTATGCCGATGAAATAATCGACCCGATCAAGTCACGTTGTGCCATCATGCGATTCAAGCCTCTCAATCGCGAAGACATGAAGCGGCATCTCGGTTACATCGCCAAGCAAGAGGGTATAAATATTTCTGCGGATTGCCTCGATGCCCTCGTGTTCGTTGGCCAGGGTGACATGCGCAAGTCGATCAACGCACTGCAGATGGCGACCTCCGTCGTTGAAGAAGGTGAAAAGCTCAAGCCTGAAATCATCTATGAGCTAGAAGGTTTCGTGGTTCCTGTTTGCATCGATGAAATCATCATGCTTGTCATGAAGCAACCTGTCGATAGAGCTGCACGTGAAGATGCATTCAACAAGCTGCTCGGTCACTTCAAGCGTCTCAAGGGTATTTCCAGCAAGAACTTGATAATCCAGCTTTTCAAAGCGTTCTCCGCTCTTCGCATCAAGGACATAAAGAAAATGGCGAGGCTGATCGACGACTTGGCAACCATCGACCATCGCATAACCCTCAAGGCAACGGACGAGGTTCAACTTGTCACGCTGGCGACCGATATTTGGGACTTGATGAAACCATGATGGCGGCAAAGAACATTCCGATGCCACTCGGCCGTATCTTTTCAATCAAGCACGAGCCGAAGCACTTGTCCGAGGTGGCCGGCCACGAGGAATGCATCACGCGCCTCAAAAAAATGATAGAAACCGGCAACGTGAGTAATTTACTCATCGCTGGACCCGAGGGCGCGGGGAAATTGACGATTGCCAAGTGTTTCGCGTCAGACTTGTTCAAGGATGAGTATGCCACGAGCGTGAGCATCATCCACGCGGCGAACCGGCTTAGCGAAGAGGAACGAGATCAAGCAAAGCGAGAATCCCACGTGAGCGAGAAGCGTATCGGGAGCATGGCCGGAACAGACTTGATCTTTCCAAAATTCATACAAGTGCGGGTGAAACCTGTCGTCGAGTTGCAAGCGATGAATTCCCGCGGATTCAAGATCTTGATCGTCACTGATTTCGATCACCTCGGCCAGGACCAACAAGGCTTCCGTCGCTTGATGGAGGTATATGGTGCAAATTGTCGGTTCATCTTGCTTACTAGCCAGATCTCCAGCGTGATAGACCCGATCATTTCACGTTGCCAGGTTTTACTCGTGAAACCGATAGCTCAATCGCGTTTCTACAAGGAGGTATCACGCGTTGGCTCGATAGAAGGTTATGCATTCAAGTATTCTTTTATAAACGCCCTTCACTACGTGACAAGCGGGAACATCGGAAAAGCACTCAACATAATGCAAATATTCATGTTAAGAGGGAAGGAGATCAACGAGGACAATCTCTTCGAGATCATCAAGGACACGGATAGCCCGGACATAACAAAATTTCTCGAGCTGTCCTTGAACCGTGTCGTGCCCGAAGCCGTCAACCTCTACTTTCAAATCAAGAAAGAGACAGCCCTCTCATTCAAAGGTTTCCTCGATTTGCTGCGAAAGGGGGCACTCCAGGTGCCGCTCGAACAACCGATCAAGGCACGGATCCTTTCTATACTCGCGGAATGCGATGCAAGAAGCATTACCATGGCTTCCGATGAGCCACACTTGCTGGCATTGATCTTCAAACTCGGTGGGATCAACAATAAAGCGAGGGTATGATCGGGCGTGTCGACTCACCACGATAGCGAGCAGAACTCGAAAAAAAAAGGGAAACCTATCGATTTACCTTGGATCGAGAAGTATCGCCCTCGGAACTTGAAGGACGTGATCGGCGTCGATGCACACAAGGCAAAATTACTCGATTTCTTGAAAAACTTCCCAAAGAAACGCGGCGCCGTCCTGATTGGTCCTCCTGGTGTCGGTAAGACGACCCTCGCGTACGCGGTGGCGCGCGACCAGAATCGTGATATCATCGAGATGAATGCATCGGATTCTCGGTCCTCGGAGGACATCAAGAAGCGGGTATCCGAGGCGGTCAAGTCGCGTTCCATCACCGATTTCCTGGACGACGGAAAAAATAGAAAGGGAAAGATCATACTTATCGACGAGGTCGATGGTATTTCTGGAACGGAGGATCGCGGGGGCATCGCCACGCTCGTCGAGCTGCTCAAGAGAACGGAGTATCCCGTGCTGCTGACGTGCAACGAGCGCCTCAAGAAACTTAAAACGATATATGACGAGTGCGAGGTCATCACGTTTGGCGAGGTGGCCAAGGATGCAATCACTCTCGTGCTCAAGAAGATTCTGGAGAGCGAGGGTTACACGGATCTCGTGCCACTCGCCGCGCTGAAAAAGATTGCCGAGAACGCGGGTGGCGATTTTCGCTCGGGTATCAATGACTTGCAGTCACTCGTCCGGGGGCTGCTACAAACGAAAAAAGCCGGCGGGACAAGCGCTGCGACCGCGACCAAGGAGATGATCGGGAACATCAAGCCTTCCCGGGATGAATTCAGCACGGTTTTCAAGGGGATCGCAAAAGCGCTCGGATCCGCGAGTGTCGCGGAGATCAAGTCCACGCTGGGAGCTATCGATATGCCGGATGTCACGAGCAGCTACGAGTGGGATCGAATCCTCCAGTTTTTACTCCAGAACTACACGAAAATCACACACGACGTGGGCATTCTCGAAAGGGGGACGGATCTTTTCGTGCTCGCTGACGCGATGCTCGGTTATCTCCGCCAAACGCAAGACTGGAGCATCCTCGCCTACGTGATCGACTTTATCTCGGCTGGCGTCGCGGGCATCAACATCGAAACTGGCAAGAAGGCCTTTTCACACAAGGTGGAATACCCCGTCTATCGCAACATTCGCGATGGATCCCCCGATGCGATGATCGCGAGGATAGGCCGCTCGATCGACGCGTCCGAGGACGAGGTCAAGCGCGAGCTGCTTCCGTTGCTCAAGGAACTCCTTCGATCCGACAAGGATTCGTTCAAAGACGAGTTCATGGATTGGCTCGGCTTTGAAACCGAGGATCGCCGCAAAATAACGAGCTGGTTGAAAAGATAAATGCTATGGTCTTGCCAAGGCTTTATCCCGACCGCGTGCCTGGACTCTAGTGGGCATTGGGTCATCGCGTTCTCCGCGACAGCTATCCGAGTGTCATCGTCGGCGGATGGTCAGCAATGATCTCGCCTTTCTAATCGAAAGATCAATCTTATTACATTATCAAGACAAGTTAACACATCACGAACTATTACAAGCCCGATCGCGCCCGGCACGGGTGCGAAAGGCGAACACAAGTGGACAACCATGTCCGGACACGAAGGAAGTGCCGGTTCCGCGCCTTCCACGGAATGGGTCCCCAAGATAGCCGCCTTCCTCTGCTGGAAACGGGCACGTGCATAACGTACCAGGCCACAAGTGAGGCTACGGCAGCGCTGATATGGCGGGCACCATCCGAGCACAGCAACCCCCGTCGATGCGATCGATCCTCGTCCCGTGCTGCGGTCGCGTTTCGAGCGACCTCATCATCCGTGCCATCGGGAAGGGAGCCGACGCCGCGGCGGCGGTCGCTTGATATCCGAACGAATGCGACTACGAGACAGGTAATTTCTTCGCAGCATCGCTCGTGGATTATATTAAAGTCGTGTTCGATGCGACCGGCATCGATGCCGAGCGTGTCGCCCTGGAATACTGCTCGGCTGCCGAGGGAGCGAAGTACGCGGAATTTACCAGAGCCTTCACCGAAAAGATCCGAAAAATCGGGCCCAACCCGATCTTCAAGAAAAAATAACAACCGCCGCGGGAAGGACGCGTGGCACGCAAACTCCGGTGCCACGCTGACCGTGCCTGGCGAGGCATTGCGGTGGGAAACGGGCAGCCCCTGCCTGTCTTTATCTATCAGCAACACGAGATAACCACAGTGAAATGCCGTGGACGTCGGAAAATCATACAAGACAACGCCCAAAGCGAAATTGCCCCCCGTCGAAGCCTTGCTCAAGACCATGCTCGACGAGAAGCTGGTTGACAAGGTGCTTGGCGCCAAGGTCGACAAAGACATCACGCAAGTGAAGCCCGAGGCGATCGACAAATCCGAAAACGTCAAGGACATGAATATGCCCGCCTTCGTAGCCTTCAACTTCGCCAAGATGGATTCGGCATCCAAGTTCTTGCACAAGTCGATGGGCGGGGGGCTTAACAGCAAGGTCGGCCTGTTCGCTCGGCCTTGCGATATGCGCGCCATCGTGGAGCTCCACAAGCGCCGGCAAGTAAATCTCGACAATCTCATCACGATCGGCATCGAGGAATATGGCCAGATCGAGCAAAAGTCTCTGAAGAAATTTCTCACCGATAAAAAGATCGACCCGGCCAAGATTTCATCGGTTCGCATCACGGGCCCCGACAAGGTGCAGATGACCGTCGACGGGAAGGCGCAAGAATTCACGTTCGACGCGTCGATCCAGATCTGCAGGAATTGCTCGAACTGCCGCAACAAGCACGTGGGGAACGCGGACATCAAGGCGAGCTTCTTGAGCGGGGATGTCATCCTCTCGCCGATGACGAGGAAAGGCTTGGACGTGATGGAGAAAGCGGGAAAATTGCTCGATTATTCCGAGTCGAGCTTCGACAGCGATGCCATCCTAAAGGAAATGGAAGCGAGGGGGAGAGCCAAGCAGCAAGAAGACATCGCCGAGTTCCGCAAGAAGACCCCCGAGCAGAAGATGGCAGCGCTAGGCTCTTGCACGGCTTGTGGAATCTGCATACGTGCCTGTCCGGTTTGCTTCTGCGTCGATTGCGTCCTCATGAACAAGCGCAAGGCGAAGAAAATCGACCAGTACATGTTTCAACTTTCCCGCATCGCGCACATCGCCGATACTTGCGTGCAATGTGGAAAATGTGACGCGAACTGCCCGAAAAACTTGCCCCTCAACATCTACTTCAACGACATCGCAATGCAACTAGAGGAGAAGTTCGGGTATGCATCCGGTCGCTCCATCGACGAGATACCCCCGCGGGCGAACGTTGCCGACATGCGCATTCGATATAGAAAGCATTAGGTGGGTAATACTCGAGCCATCGTGCCTTTTGATTACTATTAAATCGCACGTTTCCGCGGACAGGATAGGAATATACATTTCTATCCTAACGGATGTAATCCCTATCGCAGCAGCGCTATTGCTATCAGCGCAATCACCGCAAACACCCCAAAAATTGCCCAGGTAAACACAAGGCCTTTCTTCCGCTCGATCTCGAGGCATCGGAAGCAAAAAAACTGTCGGTGATATATCTTCGAATGGCTAGCACACGCTCCCTTTCCACATCGGGCATAAACAACATCCGTAATCTTCCCGCATGTTTCGCATTTCATTAGGACCACGATGCATCACCATGACTCACAAGAAATAAGCGTTATCCGCTCGGAAATCTAGTAAATCGTGATGCATCTTATCTCCTTTGTGCTAGATTGGAACAAGAATTCTCCTATTCCTTTCATATCGAGAATCGGCGGGGCAAGGGAGATCCTTGAACCCTTAAAAGATAGGGGACATAGAGATACTCGTACGTTCTCTTCCAGGTATTACCCTTCCCTTTCGGAAAATGTACAAGTAGTCGGTGTTGAAGAATGATAACGACTCCCTTTCTATGGATCGTTCCCATCGCGGCGGCCGCAGCGATCATTCTCGCAATCGTGTTGCGGAAGAAAGTTACGACTGCCGAGGCAGGGAACGAAGATATGGTTCGTGTCCAGGGTTATATCAAAGAGGGTGCTAACGCCTTCATCGCAAGACAATATAAAACTCTCGCGATCTTCGTGGTAGCGATCTCGGTGGTAATAGCGATTGTATATGCCATTAACACGTCATCTCTTAGTCCGCCATGGTACTTGATGGCTATCGCGTATGCAATTGGCTCTACGGCATCCGCGATAGCAGGCTGGGTAGGGCTTCAAGTCGGCGTGCATGCAAATTCTCCTACTGCTTGGGCTGCAAAGAAAGGACTCGCAGCAGCCTTTAACGTCTCGTTCTTCGGCGGGGCAGTGATGGGCTTGCTCGTGACTGGCATAGGCCTTTTAGGGGTCTGGGCCATTTTCGTCTTGTATGGGGATCCAATCCTCGTCTTGGGTTTTAGTTTCGGTGCATCTTCGATTGCACTGTTCATGAAGGCGGGTGGTGGCATTTACACGAAAACTGCCGATGTTGGTGCGGATCTCGTGGGGAAGCTCGAGTTCAAGCTCCCCGAAGATGACTCGCGCAACCCCGCAGCCGTTGCCGACAATGTCGGGGACAACGTCGGGGACATCGCGGGCATGGGGGCCGACTTGCTCGACTCCTACATCGCCTCGCTCGTCGCTGCAATGCTGCTCGGGTTCTCGGTCACGACCGGCTTAGGCACTATCTCACGCGAAGCATTCGCTTCGTATCCACTCATCATCAGCGCAGCCGGATTGTTCTCCTCCATCGCCGGGATCCTTCTCGTGGGTAAACTCGTCAGGAAGGATCCAGGAAATGCGTTGAATACGGGTACGCTTCTCGCGGCGATACTGTATGGGGTGATCAGTGCCTTGTTCACGCTGGCTCTAGCAGCGACTTCCCCTCCAGAATTAGCGATTCGAATCTGGAGGAACTGGCTCGCGGGAGTATTTGGCGTCGGTGCCGGCTTGATCATCGGTTTCACGACCAACTACTTCACGGATGACAACCAGAAGCCAACCAAGATCACTGCCGAGGCTACTCAAAAGGGCCATGCGATCACGGTTCTCACGGGATTTTCCCTTGGACTCTTGAGCATCTTGCCCACGCTTCTTGGCATTATTCTTGCGATGGTTGTTGCCTGGATATGTGACTCCTTTTGGGGAATCGCGAACGCCGCCGTTGGAATGCTCGCAATCGTTGGTACAATCGTTTCAAACGATGCTTATGGTCCCATAACTGATAATTCTCGCAGCCTTGCTGAACAAGGCAAATTGAGTGAAGAGGCAATTGCGATATGCGATGATCTCGATTCAGCAGGTAACACGGCCAAGGCAGTCACCAAGGGCTTTGCGATCGGTGCCGCGGCACTCACGGTGTTGGCATTGCTTTATTCCTACAAGAGCGAGGCCGAGGAAATTGTTATTTCACTCGTTCTATCCTTCGACTTGCTCGATGCAAAAACCATGGTCGGCATGCTCATCGGTGCGGTCATCCCGCCCGTGTACAGCGCGATCTTGATCGGCGCGGTTCAGAAGAACGCGGGCAGGATGGTCGAGGAAGTGCGCCGCCAGTTCACAGAACACCCCGCCATTCTTGAAGGCAAGGAAAAGGCGGATTATACGCGGTGTGTCGACATCGCGACCAAGGGAGCCCTTCAAGAATTGATTGTCCCCGCAATCATGTCGATCGCAGCACCGTTGATCACCGGCATCGTGTTTGGCATAAACGCACTCGGGGCATTCCTTGCCAGTGCTATAGCAACCGGCTTCGTGTTCGGTGTGTTGTTTGGCAACGCGGGTGGCACGTGGGACAATGCAAAGAAATACGTCGAGGACGGGCATTTCGGTGGTAAGGGTTCTTTTGCACACGCAGCGGCAATTACGGGCGATACAGTCGGCGATCCGTTCAAGGACACAGCTGGTCCATCGATCAATACGCTGATCTGTGTCATGGGTCTGACGGCTTCCATGTTCCTAGTCTTATTCGCTCAGATCTTCGATGGTACCGGTCTTCTCGGCGGAGTACTTTAAACCAAATATCTTTATTTTCTATCTTTTATCCTCAATATTGTTGAATTTATGGTGTATTTCGAGAAATTATGGATCATGCTTGGCCAAAAACATATATCATTAACTTGATTGCAATCCATATCTTGATTTTAGCCAGATACGTGGATCCTCCTCATCCACTTTCACGATCCCCGTGTCTTCGACCGGATCCTTGATCTTAAGACCGTCGAAATGGTTTTTCATAACATTCCAGATGTCAGGGGACATCCGGAGGAATTGGATGATGGCATCCTCGGCAATCTGACCATGGGCATGGAACTTCATGTGTGCCGACACGATACGCCGCTGGGGGATGACATCCATCCTATATTCCTTGAGCTGGTGGAGTCCGGCCTCGAAACAGAGCGTGTGCATGCTCTTTTTCTGAAACCATCCTTGCTTTTCCATGAAGGCGGCCACGACAATGGCACGCCGCTGCGTGAGCAAGAATGTCGCCGGGAACCCACGCATGAAGAAAAAAGCTTCGCGGCCATTTACTTTCGTACCCCATGCCACGTTGAGTGTTGTGCGAAATTTCACGAGTATTTTCATACCATAATATCGAGCACCCGGGCACATTTGAGGTTTTTTTCTTGCAGCCATTTTTATCGGCGAGGACGGCGGCCCGGCTGCGTTGGCACGCGAAAAATTTAAAAGAAACTTGATTTGATAAGATGAATGAAAAAAAAAGTTCTTGCAAGGGGCATTCAAACCAAGCATGTGGTTAAAACTTGCACATGTTTGGAAGCCAGGTGAGATGCATGGTTCAAGTCGAATGCAAGGCACAAGAAGGCGGAGACGCGAACCGTTTCGGGTGGATCGGCCGTGTTTTATCGTTCATACAAGGCATCAACCCCCTTCTAGAGGCACTCTTGGTTTATGGCATTACTCTTTGTATAGGTTGGTTGTGGCTTCCCGCCGCTTTCTTTACCGGTTCGACCACCTGGTACATCGCCGGCTGGTCGATTATCGGCGTTTTTTTCAGTTGGATGATATTGCTCTCGCATGCTGCACGCAAGCGAGGTTTCGAGGAGCTGGGGTTCTCCTCACATCGATCTTTTGCGAATAAAATGGAGAAAGTTCGCAAATGGGGAGATAAATGGAATTACATGTTGATCTACGGTGCTATAATTGCCGCATACGTGATCTTCATGCTAATTTTCGTGCCATTTACTGGATTGATTCCTATTTTTGGCACATTAAATGATTTCATAATGCAAAACGCTTCATATTCATTTTTCACTTTTTTTCTGGTAACTATAGAATTTATCTTCTTTGCATTAATAACGGCGCTTTTTTTCTTCAAAACCGATAACATAAAACCAAGCTTGAAGGTCCATGCCAAGTACGGCACCCCATTTCTCTTGTTTATGTTCACGTGGGCCATTCTCACGAGCAAGCACGCGTACACGGAGACTTTTATGAACGTTATTTCCCATTTTCTCGGTTACATCTATTTCGCCCTTGCACAGCAAGTGGTAACGCTAGTTTACGTGAATACATCCGCTATGGAGGGACTTGAACGAAGTGGCCTCGTTAAGGATCCCCGGAGAAGGCGGATCATCTCCTCCATCATCACGGCATCGATTTTTGCCGCCATTCATGTGCCGGCCATAGCACTCTCGGTGATCGCGTTTATGATGGAGTTAATCATCGCGATGCTTTATTCAAAAAAAGAATACCGCAACGTGTTCGTTGCATGCTTGTTTCACGCCATGGTAGGAGTGATCGTCGTATTGTTGATGCAGATCGAAGCCACGGTCGGTTTCATATCAGTTACCAAGTGAACCATCGTGCGCGTAGTCGCCAACAAATATTTTTTTACTCGCGCGCTGAGGTTGATAAATGCACGTGACTCCCTTAGCGGTTCCAGTTAACCATTACCAGATAACGCGTGCCGAGGATTGATGGGATGAATATAGGCTGCAGCGATTATTCCTTCCGGCACGAGCTTGAAGCGAAAAAAATGAATTATTTGGAAGATTTCCCAGCGATGGCCGCAAAAATCGGCATCAAGGGGCTCGAGCTCATCGATACCAGCCTGGAAAAGAATCTCCCGGATATCGACGTCGAAAATATGAGGAAGTTCCAGCAATCACTCAAGAACAAGCACGGGCTCGACATCCTGGCCATCACCGGCATCAATGCCGGGCTGGGTTGGGGCTACGGCGCCGTGTGGGATCCCTTCAGTATTGACGACATCAAGGGATACATGGATCTTCACACGGGCATCACCATGGACTGGCTCGAGACTTGCGGGGCGCTCAAGATCCCGAACATGAGGTTCGACGCGGGCGGCTTCCAGGCGAGCCACAAGGTGCCGATCTACAAGGCCATCGACCTCAACATCGAGATCTACAAGCGCATCTTGACCCCGGTTTGCGCGCGGGCGAAAGAGCTCGGCGTGAAGGTGGGCGTGGAGAACCACGGGTACTTCACGTCCGACATCAAAGTGCTCAAGAAGCTGCTCGATGCCGTGCCGGGCTTGTGCGTGACCTGCGACACGGGCAACTGGCCGTTCGAGACCAGGCTCGCAGACATCAAGGCCATCGCGAGCAAGGTTAACTTCATACATGCAAAGTCCCACGTGTTCGACGCCAAGGGAAACGAGAAAAACATCGACTATCCCGCCATCAACGATATCATGAAAGGCGCGGGCTTCGATGGCTGGTGGTCCATCGAGTGGGAAGGGCCCGGCATGAGCGACGTTGAAGGCGTGCGGAAGACGTGCGAGATCCTCAAGAAACTCAAGTGAGCTCGGGACGCCATGAACGCGATGGAATCGATCATCGGGATCTTCGGGTCACGTTTCGAGTTCAATTTCAGGCCGCGTGAGGGAAAGATCGACCATTCGGGGCTCGGCCGGTTCTACGACGAGGCGCTCGATCTCGCCCTCGGCATCGACGTCGATGGCGACATCGAGGCTCTCCCGTTCACGAAAAAACACAAGCATTTCCCCTCCACGTTCATGGCCCAAACCATGAACACGATCTCGTATTCGGGCATCTCGACCGAGTTCCTCGCCGAGGTGCGGGTCACGTTCAACGCGCATTTCTACCCGAAAGACGAGGCCTTGTCCACGCTGCCCGTCTTCATCATCGACATCGAGGTACGGAAGGTCCCGACTCGAGTTTTTGCTGGCGATATCGAGGGTCACCTTTTCTTGCGTATCGCACGAAGAGACACAACAGTGGCTCAGAGCAAGGCCGGGGGATGCACACTTTCGTACAAAGCAGACGGCCTGCAAGTCCAAGACGAGATCGTGGCCATCGGAAATGACAAGAAGGCCATCGGGATCAACATCGAGGAGAATTCGGCGACGATCCTCGACGTCCCGTACTCGGTGAACGAGCAATGGGTGCACGTCGCGACCGTGTTTTGGGGCTCCCACGTCGCCGGTCCCGTACTCGACACCAAGAGGGGAAAGGTCGAGTTCGCTTATACTCGCGCATTTAAATCAGCAGCCGAGGCTATCAAGTATGCCATAGCGAACGAGGATCAAATACGCGAGAAATCGGCGGCCTTTGACAAGGTATTCCTCGATCCCGCCATCGGCAAGACTCGCGCCAATTTCCTCGCTTTCGCCCACCAGAGCTTCGTCCAGAATGCATGGCTGGGTTATTTGCCCGATGGGCGGAAGTGGTACTCGTCGTGGGAGGGCTCGTGCCAGTTCCACAGCACGATCGACGTGGAGTACAACCAGGCCTGGTGGTATTACTGCTTCTGGCCCGAGCTCGCGGAGATCCTCCTCGATGAGTGGTCGGAGTTCACGGAAATCAACAAGCTGGGCCTCACGTACATGTGCCACGACATGGGATCGAGACGATCGGTATTCAAGCAGATGTACCCGCACCCGATGGAGGTGGAAGAGAACGCGAATTACTTGCTCCTGCTCTTGATGCAATGGAAATTGACCGGCAAGGAAGCGGTCGTGAAGTCAAAAAAGGCCTTGATCGGCAAGATCGTCGACCACTTGATCGGCATCGCGTTGACCGGCTCTGGCTTCCCCACCGAGGGCACCGCCAACACGATCGACGACGCGTCGCCCGCGATACAATACGCGCGGGAGCAGACCTACCTCGGCGTGAAGACGCTCTGCGCGCTCCAGGCCGCGTCCGCGCTCGCAAAGCCCCTCGAGGATCTAGAGCTGGAAAAGTGCTGCAAGGCGCAAGTCGCGCTCATCGGCAAGACGCTCGAGGAACGCGCCTGGATCGGCGACCACTACGCCGTTTGCATCGACAAGAATGCCAGGGGGCTCAACGACGACGGCCACATCTTCACGCCGAGACCGTCGAAGGACGGCACCATCGAGGGATGGGACGCGTACACGCTCTACACGAGTAACGGTATGCTCTACTTGCTCGCTTCGGGGCTCGTCCCGGAAGTAAACATCCCCCGCATAAAGATCGATATGGAGACCGCGTGGCGCGCGTCGCTCGGCGAGTACGGCAACTTCCATAGCTCGGCGGATCACTCGAACGCCTGGCTCAGCCAGAACATGCACCGGGACTTTATCGGCATGTACCTCGGCGTGCTCATCGACCAGTTCGACAGGTACTGGAACTTCGAGGCATGGGAAAACACGGGCGGCAGGGGCGGATGTTTCGTCGACACGTATGGCTACAACCACCTGCGGTATTATCCGCGCGGGGCGACCGGTTTCGGCTGGTTCTTCGCCATGGCAGGGGCTAGCATCGACAAGACCGATGCCAAGATGTCGATCGTGACATTCAAGCCGCGGATCGCGCCGGTCGTCGTCCCGCTCGTGCAATTCGTGAACTGGGATGCCGAATCCATTGCGATTCCTGTCTTGCGATCGTGGATCGAGGGCGGCGAGGTGCGGGCGGCGATACACCACGCGGCGGTGCTCGGCGACGTCGATTTACGGATCGAAACGAAATAACCATATCTCGCTCTTGTTACATCACGGCGAATCTTGAAATGACGACCGCGGCTGGAACATCCGGAAAACCAAACATCATCTTGATTATGGCTGACCAGCTTCGTGGCGATTGTCTTGGCTGTGTTGGCAACAAGATCATCCAGACACCCAACATCGACGCGATCGCCGCTGGCGGTGTCGTGTTAACGCGCGCCTACACGTCGGTACCTAGCTGCACGCCTGCTCGCGCGGTGCTCCTCACGGGGCTCTCGCCATGGAAAAATGGCATGCTTGGATACGGCAAGATGGCGCCGGAATACCACCACGAGATGCCCCGTATGCTCCACGACGCCGGGTATCGTACCGTCGCCGTTGGAAAGATGCACTACCATCCCCAGCGCTCGCCGCGCGGGTTCGAGGTTATGCTCATCGACGAGAGCTCCCGGCGCGAGGATCCTGGCTTTATTAGCGACTATCACCAGTGGTTCGAGCAAAAAGAGCCTGGAAAGGATCCGAACGCGACCTTCCAGCGCGGCGTGGGTTGGAACGAGAACAAGTGGGCGGACTACGCGCTCGACGAGAACTTGCATCCTACCTATTGGACGGGCCAGCAAGCCGTGGCACAGATACTGGCGCACGACTCGAGCAAGCCGTTGTTCCTGAAGGTGTCGTTCGCGCGCCCGCACAGCCCCTATGACGCCCCGTCAAGGTTCGCTAGCATATACGACTGGAAGGATATGCCCGCTCCATGGATCGGCGAATGGGCGGGAAAGTTCAAGAGCTGGCGGAAGACCCGGTCCCCCGCGTTCGGTGACTTCGGGGAGGAGTACGCCAAGCGTGCACGGCGCCACTATTATGGCAACGTCACCTTCATCGACGAACAAGTTGGCCGCATCATCGATGCCTTGAAGAAACGCGGTATGTATGACGACAGCCTCATCTTGTTCACGGCCGACCACGGCGATATGCTCGGCGATCATTACCACTGGAGGAAGACCTACGCGTACGAGGGCTCCGCGTCGATCCCGATGGCCCTCCGCTGGCCGGCGAGTATGAATGCCACGGTACCCCGCGGGTCGCGCATCTCCCGGGTGGCCGAGCTGCGTGACGTCTTGCCGACGTTCCTCGATGCCGCCGGCGCGCCCTTACCGGGCGATCTCGATGGCAAGTCATTGCTCTCGCTGCTGCGGGACGAGGGGGCGAGCTGGCGGGAATACATTGACCTCGAGCATTACATCGCCTACGACCTTCACAACTACTGGACCGGCCTCACGGACGGCCGCCAGAAATACATTTACTTCCGTCCCAGCGGAGAGGAGCAGCTCTTCGACCTGGAACGCGACCCTGGCGAGTGCCACGACCTGGCGCGGGAACCCGCCTATCGCGAGGCGTTGGATGCCTGGCGCGCCCGACTCGTATCGCACCTGGCGCCGCGCGGGAAGAAATGGGTGAAGCACGGCAAGCTCGTCAAGGACAGGCGGGGACAGCTGTACTCTCCCAACCATCCACGCGGCTAGCGGCATGATCGATAGCACGCGTGGACACGGGTACCAGCCGGCGCCCCCGGGCATACATTCAAATAGCCTCATGTTCTTGGTCTAGTCATTACCGTGTATGCACGGGGGCACATGCGCTATGATCAAGGTTTCAGTAAAGCCCGTCTTCCGGGATCAAGCAGTCATCCAATTACCCTCGGAATCCGACGTGGTCATCGAGCCGGGACGCACGTACATCGTCGTTTCCGTGGTCCAACAAAAGCCTTTTTCTTTCTTGGCCAAGGTGCTCGAGGT